>TARA_R110000764_G_scaffold89764_2_pt1 | contig 293204 bp, 279 predicted proteins | sample TARA_R110000764 | Tara Oceans TARA_R110000764 (sample SAMEA4398111) | marine metagenome | biome: Polar Biome; feature: [SRF] surface water layer (ENVO:00010504); material: water (ENVO:00002006), including particulate matter (ENVO:01000060) such as... | depth 5 m | reverse complement strand
ATAGGTACCGCGGTAGGGACGAGTTCCTTCACGGACGACGACAGCGCATCAGTAACCATTGCTGATGTAGATGGCAATGAGGATGATGGAGCTATTACGGTTTCCGCGACATTGGATAACGCAGTAGATGGTGGTTTTACCGTGCAGGTTTCTACTTTAGATGGAACAGCAACCATAGCTGATTCGGATTATACCTTGATAAATGCCCTGACATTAACGTTTACAGGAAATGCTGGTGAAGTACAGACTTTTGATGTGACTCCCATAGCAGATGCATTGATTGAAGGGAACGAAACTTTGACCATTTCTATGGACAATTTGGGATCTACAACTTTTAATGTGGATATTTCCGATGAAGCCACGATTACTATAAATAATGATGATAATTGTAGAGCTGGATCAACGACACCAGCATTCGATGGGTCCGTGGCTACTGCATTTTGTGATGCTTTTAATCAAGATTTGGACCTTTATATTTCCAATGTGGCACCTGCCGGAGCAGAACTGCGATGGAGTTCGAACTCGGATATTTCGGTAACCACTGACTATTTAGGAGGTAGTGTTGTGAGTGCACCTGGAACGTATTATGGGTTCTTTTACGATGCTTTAAATGATTGTTTCGGTAATGTAACTCCAGTAACATTGACACAGAGTTTTACGCCAACCACAGGAGTTGCCTCCAATTTGGGAACATGTAGCGACTCAGGAAATGGAGATACTTTGGTAGATTTGGATGATAGCTTAACAGGTGCCGACCCAGGTACATGGGTGTTGACCACGGCTCCAGTGGGAGCATCTATTTCTATAAATGCTAGCAATATTGTTGATTTTGATGGACAACCACAAGGAGATTACATATTTACCTATACCACAAACATTGCTACAGGGATTTGTGACGACCAAAGTGTGGATATTACCGTGACCGTTAACGACTGCTCCGGACCTTGTGATGCAGGAAATACAGCACCGCAATTTAATGGGACCAACACCACTATCGAATTTTGCGACCAAGTAAATGCAGATTTGAACGATTATCTGGCGAGTACCACGGCTCCTTCGGGGACAGTGCTTATATGGAGTACTAGTAATGACCCAACCGTAACAGGGGCGCACTTAATTGGAGGTGAAGTTGTGGAACCAGGAACCTACTACGGATTCTTTTACGATGAAACTAATAATTGTGCCAGTCCCTTATTGCCAATAACCTTAGTACGTAATTTTACGCCAACTATTGATAGCACCACCGGAGATGTAAGCTGTGGTTCAGCCATATTGACTCTTACTGCTACCGCATCTGTTACGGATGACAGCACGATCAGTTATACTTGGTACGATGCTCCAACAGGAGGAAATATAGTAGGAACCAGTGATACTTTTACAACAAATACCTTATCGGAAACTACTTCATTCTATGTAACGGCTTCGGCCAACGGTTGTGAAACCGAAAGAGTAGAAGTGGTTGCTACGATCAATAATACTCCAAATACAGGCATACCGAGCAATACTTTTGCGTGTAATGTTGCGGGGAATGGAGGTCCAAACACTATTGATTTGGATACTACGCTTACAGGGGCCGACCCAGGAACCTGGACCGTTATAACCGACCCATCGAATGGAGCCTTGGTAATTGGTACTGAAAATATTGTCGATTTTGTGGGATTACCGGCAGGTGATTATGTATTTGAATATACAACAACGGCCGAGGCTCCTTGTACCGGTACAACGGTGCAGGTAACTATTGCTGTAAGTGATTGTATTGTTGATACCGATGGTGATGGCCTTACCGATGGAGAGGAAGCAACCTTGGGCACTAGCCCCACGAACCCTGATACGGATGGTGATGGTCTTACCGATGGAGAGGAAGTGTTGGTGGAAGATGACCCAAGTACGGAAGCAGTACCGGAAAATGCAACCGACCCATTGGATGCTTGCGATCCGTTCTTGACACCCGATTGTAATCCAATGGATATTGATTTGGGAATCACAAAAACAGTTTTGGATAACCGATCCAAATTGATAGGTGATGAAGTTACTTTCGAGATTACGGTTACCAACAATGATTTGACCAGGGTGTTGGATATTATTGTTTCAGATGTGTTGTCAGCTTCTTTCAACTACGGCAGTCATCAAGCTTCATTGGGGGAATATGATGTGGAGACCGGAGAATGGTCCATCCCAGAAATGACTGCAGAGGATACAGAGGCAACACTTACCATAACTGTTACCATAGCCGATTTAAATGATTTGGAGAACACAGCAACCTTATTGTCTTCCTTCCCGGCAGATGCCACTGTTACCGATAACAATTCGGAGACTGTAACGGTGAATGCCGAAAGAAGCCAATGTGAAGATCCGGGAACCATCTGTAATATCTTTTCACCAAACAGTGATGGATACAATGATACATTGACCTTGGTAGGGCATGAACTATATCCGAACAATACCTTCGAAGTATTCGATCGCTACGGAAACAGTGTCTTTCAAATGAACGGATACGACAGTTCGTGGGATGGAACAGGAAAGAACGGGCAGTTGCCCAAGGGTACTTATTTCTATATCCTTGATCTTAATGGAGACGGAACGGATGTAATCAAAGGATGGATTCAAATCGTAAGGAACAATTAAAATGCCATATAAAATAACCTTTTCAATATACAGAATAACGCTGCTCATGGTTTTTATGGCAGTAAGTGCCGTACATGCTCAAAAAGAGCCACAGTACACCCAGTACATGTATAATATAGGTAATTTTAACCCAGCCTATGTAGGTACGGTAGAAAGCCCCGAGATTATAGGTCTGTACCGCGCACAGTGGGTAGATATTCCAGGGGCGCCGACTACCATTCGCGCTGGGGCCAATATTCCCTTTAATAATGAGAAAATGGGATTGGGCATCAATATAGTAAACGATGTTTTAGGGCCGTCAAAACAAACCTATTTTGATGTGGCTTATTCCTATGAAATACAACTATCCGATGAGACCAAATTGTCTTTTGGATTGAATGCGGGTGGCTCATCGTTGAACGTCGATTTTTCTGAAGGAACTTTTGAGCAAGGTTCGGACCCCTCACTTTTGGGAGGAAATTATAGCAGTTTTTACCCAACTGTCGGAGCAGGACTTTTTATGTACCACGAAGAAGATTGGTATTTAGGTGCTTCCGTGCCCAATTTTTTGACCGATGAACTCTATAATGATGAAGTGGCGACGATTGTGGAGGATTACATGCAATTAAACGTTATTGGAGGTTATGTGTTTCAATTGAGCGATCGTACCAAGTTTAAACCAGCCTTTTTGGTAAATTATCTACAAGGTTCCCCCGTGAACATAAATTTATCGGCCAATTTCCAGTTTATCGATGCATTGACCATTGGCGCTTCTTACCGATTTGATAATGCGGTGAGTGGATTGGCAGGATTCCAAATATCCAATGCCATGTTCATAGGATACTCTTACGATTATAATACCAATGGCCTTGGTGAATATAGTGGAGGCTCGCATGAAGCTATATTGAAGTTTTATATTGGAAGGGGCGGTTTTGGTTCCGGAAATAATAAATCAAAGAACAAAAAATCAAAAAATAAAGGCAAACAGATTGATTCCCCAAGATTTTTCTAATATGAACCAAGCAAAAAAAATACAAGTAACACTATGGGCATCCCTTCTAAGCGTTGTCTTTTGCTTTGCCCAAAATAAACGAACCGGAGGAGACGTATTCTTTTTTCAATACGAATATCAAAAGGCCGTACAGGCCTACGAAAAGCAGCTTTCCGAAGGTACACTGACCAAACAACAGTTCTTGAACTTGGCAGATGCTTATTTTGAAACGAACAATTTTGAAAAGGCCTCCGAAGCATACATAAAGATTTATGATCAGGATACGTTGATGGATAGCCATCATTACAACAAAATGTTGCAAAGCCTTTCTAAATCACCCAATGCCAAGGGGAAAGAAGACTTTTTGGCCAGTATTTCGTCAAGCTTTTCAAAAGAATTGAATGAAAACAAGGAGTTCAATGAACAGTTGATTAAGAATGGTTCCGATGAGAATCAATTGGACTATGAAATATTCAACTTGGAGGGGAATAGCCCACAAACGGATTTTGCCCCTGGTTTTTACAATAGTAAACTTCTTTTTTCCAGTGGTCGTCCAGGAAATAAAAAACTACGTTATGAGCCTGGTAATGAAGGATATTTCAATATATATGAAACGACTATCCAACCCTCAGGACAAATAATGACCTTGCAACCGTTTAAAGCACTTGAGGAGACGGATTTTCATAAAGCGACCCCATCATATTCCTCGGATTTGAACAGTGTGTTCTACGTAGTTTCCAACACTCAAAATGGAGACCTCGCTTTTGATTCCAATGGAAAAAACGCATTGGGCATTGCAAAGCAGGCCATAGGTGGGGCAAATCAGTTATTGTTAAAGGATTTGAGCACCTCGTTCTACTATCCTTTTTATGATGACTCCAGTGGCAAGTTATATTTTGCAGCTGATTTTGAGGATGGCTATGGTGGAACCGATATTTATTTTGTGTATACCAACAAAGGACAGGTGATGTCCGCACCTATTAATTTGGGACCTCGAATCAACTCATCGGGAAACGAGATTGCCCCGTTTATTTTTGAGAACAGTTTTTATTTTGCATCCGATGTTTTCTACGGTCTGGGGGGAATGGATATTTATAAATCCAATATGGAAGGAGAAGACTTTGGTATTCCGATTAATCTAGGTAGCCAAATCAATACAGAATTTGATGATTTTGGGCTGATCATTCGAAATGAAGGTGAAGGTTTGTTGGGGTATTTTGCATCCAATAGACCAGGAGGAAAAGGAAAGGACGATATATACGGTTTTAAGGTAGATGAGAAACCTGGTCTGAAGACGAATATATTCAAAGGGACTGTTGTAAATGCTAGCAGTAAATCCGAAATAGTCCCTAATGCCGAAGTAAGCCTTTGGAATTTGAACGGGGAAATGTTGGCAAAAACAACTTCAGATCAAGAAGGCCAGTACCGATTGGAAATACCCTACGAAACCGAATTGGTTATGGATGCTTCAAAAAAGCGGTATTCAAGGTTTGTTAAAAAGTTTGATCAAGACGAATTGGATGCATTGCAGAGCGGTACCTTTGATATTGGAATTTCGTTGTACGATGACTTGGTTGAAGAACGCGAAGGACAGAAAGTGGTGAAAATGGACGATTTCTATTTTGATACCAGCTCTATACAACTAAAGGCTGAAATCACTTCCGAGCTCGATAAGGTGGTGGACTTTGTAAAGGCATTTCCACGGGCACAGCTTCGAATAGAGACCTATACGGATAGTAGAGGAGGAAGCAGTACAAATTTTAGGCTTACCCAAGGACGTTCCGATGCAATTAAAAAATATTTGGTGGATAATGGTGTTCCTGAAACTAGTATCCTGTACTCAATCGGTTATGGCGAAGATAAACTTTTGAATAACTGCACCAACGGAGTCTTCTGTTTGGAGATGTTGCATAAACAAAACCAACGTTCTTTGGTAGTGGTCCTCAACGATAATGTTCTCTTTGATTAGGTTACATCATCAGCTCCCAGCAATAATACAAGGCAAATAACGATAGAAAGACCATTCCTGAATAGGTAAGAACTCTTAGCCCTATTTTAGGTTGATGTTCCTTTGGAACATCTTTTCCCGTAACTGTTTTAAGGTTCATCCAACCTAAAAGTGGAGCAAAAACGAAAGATACAAAAGTGGCCAAGCCAACCAGGTCTCCCATGTTTGCACTAAAAAGGCTGATGACTATCCAATTGATCCAAGCCATGACAATAACCATTAAGGCAAAGGAATGTTTCGCATTGTAAATGTTTTTTTGTGGGTAAAGCTTTTGGAGTACATCCAAACTTACCCTTGAGATGGCATCGTGTGCAGTCATACAAGTACTGAACATGGTGGCAAATGCTGCAACAGCAATAAAAAAGTAAGCCCAACTGCCAATGTGGGTGGTGAAAAGGTTGACCAACTGGTCGGCAAAAACCACAGCGTTTCCACTAAGTTCGGTTCCAGTACCGTATAAGGTCATCCAGCCGATAACCATAAAAAACAAAGCTAAAACTGCGGTCAAAATATAGCCTACATTGAATTCTTGGAGTGCAATTTTAAGTGTAGGTTTGTTCTTCATGGTCTTTAGGTTTTCCATGCCCCAAAGACTTACCCAACCAGAGGCCTCCACTGCTGTTGGCATCCACCCAACTAAGCCGATCAAGAATAGAATTCCTACTTCATTAAAAATTTCCGGGCGCTGATAAGACGAGGCATTGGGCACGGGTCCTTTCTGGAGCACCATCACCGTAGTGACCAACAGGGCAATAAAAAGAATGGTGATTACTGCCTTTAAAGAGTTTTCAAGAAACCGGTATTTACCGATAATCAACAATAGACCGATAAATACAAACAATCCCAATGATACGATACCGGCTCCAACTGAAGTAATATCAAAAAGGTTGATGAACAGGCCTGCTGTAACAACATATAGTGCAGCCAAAATGGTGAAAGTGGAAATCAGGGTAACAAAGGCATATATCCACAAATAGGTCTTACCCAAGTTGGTATATCCTTCAATCAGGCTTTTTTCCGTAACCGTGGTGTATCGAATTCCAAACTCAAAAAAGGGATACTTGAGCAAATTGGCCAAAAGAATGGGAATTATCATAATCCAACCATATTGAGCTCCTGCTTTTGTGGACAGTACCAAATGAGATGTGCCAATGGCCATACTGGCGAACAACAGGCCTGGTCCAAGTGCTTTCAACAATGCTTTCATGCAGCTTGTTTGTTAATTTTACGGCAGGAAGATATGTTTTTTTTGTTGAAAGTTTTCAAGTTTCCCCGATTGGTAAATTGGATTATTCTTTCCCTAAGAGGGATTTTTGAAATAGCTTGAAAATTCGGGTGTATTCGTCCGTCCAACTGCTAGGTTCCACAAAGCCATGTCGTTCCACAGGGTAGACGGCCATTTCCCAATTTTCTTTACCGAGTTCAATCAAACGTTGGGAAAGCCGAACCATATCTTGAAAATGCACATTGTCGTCCACCATGCCATGAAGAATCAAAAGGTCGCCTTGTAATCCATCCGCAAAATAGATGGGTGAACTGCGTTTGTAGGCTAAACTATCGGTAGCAGGGGTGTTCAAAATACGGGCAGTGTAGCCGTGGTTGTATGCTGCCCAATCCCCAACGGACCTGATGGCACCACCAGCACTAAACGTGTCGGGCGCATTGAACATACCCATCAATGTAATAAATCCACCGTAAGAACCTCCGTAGATTCCGATTTTGTCTGTATCAATACCATACTTGTCTACCAACATTTTGGCTCCATCCACTTGGTCGGACAAATCTTTGCCACCCATATGTCGGTAAATACCTGTACGCCAGTCCCTTCCATACCCGGCACTACCGCGGTAATCAATATCAAGAACGGTATAGCCATTGTCCACCAAAAGATTGTGGAACATATATTCCCTAAAATATGAGCTCCACCATTTGTGGGCGTTTTGCAAGTATCCTGCACCATGCACAAAAATCACGGCTGCTTTGTTTTTTACGGAAGATTCTGGTTGATAAAGTCTTGCATAAACTTCTGCACCGTCGGATGCTTTGAACGTAATGATTTCTGGATCTTTCCAATTATAGGCATTAAAATCATCGGTGTTGGAATTGGTGATTTGCTCCGCTTGGGTATTTCCGCCGGTGGTAATCGGGTTGTCTTGAATGAATAACTCCGTAGGTTTATTGGAATAGGAATAGAGAATGGCCATTTTTTCCTCATTCGGGGAAAGGACCACATCATTTCTACCCACCATGTTAGTCAATTTTTCCCATTTGCCACCCTTTAGTGACATAGTGTAGAATTGACGGTCGCCCGGATGCGTTTTGTTGGAAGTAAAATACCATCGGTTTTTATCTTTTGATAGCGAAGCTCCATAAATCTCAAATTGTCCGGAAGTCAAAGCTTTAGCTTTTTTATTCTTGATGTCCATGGTGTACAAATGGGAATATCCTGTTTTTTCGGACATCAACCATATGCTTTTATCATCGGGCATCCATCCCAAAGAACCACCGCCCCATCTGCCGATACCGGGACCTCCAATCCAAGCTTCATCATGTTGACGGTCCAATTGCTCTACCTTGCCCGTTTTGGGGTCCAATAATACAATCCATCGGTCTTTGTAATCGTTGGCCTGAATATCCAAAATGCCCTTTGAGCCGTCGGTGTTCCAAGTTGGCCCATTGATGAAACTGATACGATCTTCGTTTTCATATGTTTTGTCAGGATAATCCTTGGTGTATTCCGGAACATAATCCAACCCTTCCAGATTATCCAAAACCACTGGATAGTTTTTACGGTTTTCCACATCGTACACGAACATTTCGTATTGTGTGGGCTCATCGCCTACTTTGGAACGGGTGTTTTGGTCTTCGGTATACCCAGATTCCGTCACAAAATGAGGGACAATGGTTCCTTTGGAATCTGGACGCTCCATCAAAACGTAGGTAATGTAGGAGCCCGACGGGTCAATTTGAAGACTGATGACCCTTTTTCCTTTGGTTTCAATTTCCAAAGGCTCCAAAGCTTCTAACTTTTTACTGATCTCTTCCTTTGCATCTCTTTTTGCTTTACGTTCTTGCAGTACATCAAAAATTCCCAACTGGTCTTGGTAGAGCCATTCATCTTTGGTGTCGCGTTGTGGTTCCTTATCCTTGGATTTTACATATCGAGTTTTTTGCTCCAATAGTCCGGAAGCAATATTCCATGTAAAAAGGTCCCCGTCTGTCACAAAAGCTATGCTTTGTCCATTATCTGTAAAATGGGGGTTGCTTTCCTGTCCCTGGGTTTTGGTAATGGGTTTGGATTGATAGGTATCAATATCCAAGAGGAAAATATCCCCGTTTTTGGAGTATACAGCTTTGGTTTTATTTTGATTGTATGTGATTCGAGAAGATGGGAGGGCATTGGCAGTCAAAAAATCTACTTTTTTAATGTTTTTGCTACCAACGGAATAAGCGTAGAGTGAATCACTTAGTGCTTCATTCGGATTCCAATCAAAATACAGGGTTTGTCCATCGGTTGACCAATAAGGACTGGACGGCCTGTGACCAACAAAATCATCTCCCTGCATGATATCCTTTATTTTAAGGGTGGAGTTATTCCCTTTTTGAGCTAAAAGCGAATTAAAAGTGATAAGAAAAAGTACGAGTGGCGTAAAAAATCTTCTCATGAGTGTTGTAAGGTTTAAGATGGTCTGTTCTTCAAATATCGGTTATTTGGATGAGTTTTTGGAAGAACTCTCCGAAAGGAAAATTTGAAAAAGTACCCCCATTTGTTGTCAGAAAAGGTATCTTTAATACGTACAAGATGTAAATTAAATCAACACATATCTTTTTATTATAAGGGTAATGAATTGATTTAAAATCATTTAAAACTAAACCAAACCAATATCAATGCAAATTATTGAAAATTCCACGGTCTATGATGCCATCATAGTTGGCTCTGGAGCGGGGGGCGGTATGGCCGCCAAAGTACTTTCTGAGTCTGGACTTAAAGTAGCCGTTGTCGAAGCTGGACCATTCTTTGATCCGGCTAAACCAGAACACCAAACCCAATTGAAATGGCCCTATGAAAGCCCTCGCAGAGGAGCCAGTACTCGTTATCGCCCTTTTGGGGATTTTGATGCCGCTTACGGCGGATGGGATATAGAAGGTGAACCCTATACCCAAAAAGATGGGACCCAATTCGAGTGGTTCCGATCTCGAATGTTGGGTGGAAGAACCAATCACTGGGGAAGGATTTCCCTTAGGTTTGGCCCCAAGGATTTTAAGCACAAAGATGTGGACGGCCATGGTGACAATTGGCCGATTAGTTATGACGATGTAAAACCCTATTACGATAAGGTTGATAAGATGATTGGGGTTTTTGGAACCAATGAAGGATTGCCCAATGATCCCGATGGTTTCTTTTTGCCACCGCCAAAACCGCGTTTGCACGAGCTTTTCTATATCAAAGGAGCAAAAAAGAGCAATATTCCCGTGTATCCTTCAAGAATGTCAATGCTTACCAAAAAAATTAACGAGGACCGGGGAGTCTGTTTTTATTGTGGTCAATGTAATCGGGCATGCCAAGTATATGCTGATTTCTCCGCAGGAACCTGTTTAATTTTCCCTGCTCAGAAAAATGGTGGCCAAATTGACCTTTTCGTCAATTGTATGGTTCGTGAAGTAACCACGGACGATGAAGGAAGAGCCACTGGCGTATCCTACATCAACAAAGAAGATAGAAAAGAATATAAACTGAAAGGAAAAGTTGTGGTTCTAGGGGCTTCGGCCTGTAGTTCGGCACGAATCCTTTTGAACTCGAAGAGCAAGCAGCATCCGAATGGATTGGGCAACAGCAGTGATGTGGTGGGTAAATATTTGCACGATTCCACAGGTGCCGATAGAGCGGCCTTTGTTCCCGGTTTAATGAACCGAAAAGTATCCTACAACGAAGATGGGGTAGGAGGTATGCATATATACTCCCCTTGGTGGGGCGACAACTCAAAGCTCGATTTTCCTCGCGGTTACCACATTGAAGTGTGGGGTGGTATGGGAATGCCCAGTTACGGATTTGGATTCAATGCCAATGAGTTTAACAAGTTTTTCGGTACCAAAGTGGGCGGATATGGCGATGTATTGCGTAGCGATGCCAAAAAATACTACGGTGCGGTAGTGGGCATGGCGGGTCGTGGTGAGTCCATTGCGCGTAAAGAAAATTATTGCGAAATAGACCCAACCACGGTGGATGAATTTGGTATTCCAGTACTAAGGTTCCATTACAAATGGTCGCAGTTTGAGATTAACCAAGCCAAACATATGCAAGATACTTTTGAGGAAATCTTGATTAATATGGGTGGTGAGCCCTTGGGGGATAAACCGGGTAAGGATACCAATTATGGCCTGCACAACCCAGGTAATATTATTCACGAAGTGGGAACCACTCGAATGGGTGATGATCCCAAGACTTCGGTAACCAATAAATATCAACAGTTGCACGATGTGGACAATGTATTTATAGTGGATGCTGGCCCATTTACATCACAGGCAGATAAGAACTGTACTTGGACCATTTTGGCACTCTCCATGAGGGCCTCAGAATACATTGTGGAGCAATTGAAACAACAAAACATTTAAGGACATGGACAGAAGAAAAAGTTTAAAATCGATAGTACTGGGTTCCGTGGCCGGTGGTTTGGCCGTCCATGGGTGTAAGCCCTCAACAGGAGCGGAAGAATTGGTGGAAGCACCAAAGATTACTTATCCGGGAAGGGTTCCTTTGGAAACAGAACTGATCAACGAATTACAGGACGAACAATTTTTGAATCCACACGAAGTGGAGACCCTAACCATACTGTGCGACTTAATATTGCCCCCCTCGGAAGAGTTTAAAGGAGCATCGGATGCTGATGTAGTTGGGTTTATTGAGTTTATGTGCAAAGATAATGAGTCTTTTCAGCCTGATATTCGTGGTGGAATCATGTGGCTAGATCATAAGTGCAATACGGAAAATACCGTTGAGTTTAAAGATGCTACGGAGGAGCAACAAAAGGCCATTTTAGATGGAATTGCCTTTTATGACCCCGAAGTGCCAGGAAATGAACGGCCATTTGAGGTGAATTTCTTTTCGTTGGTTCGCAACTTGACCATGACCGGTTTTTATACTTCTAAAATTGGTATAGAAGAGATAGGATACAAGGGTAATATGCCCAATGTATGGGATGGTGTGCCCGATGATGTTTTGGAACAGCATGGTGTTGCATATGATGAGGAATGGTTAGCCAAATGTGTGGACCAAAGTAAACGTGGCATAATCGCCGAGTGGGACGAGGATGGGAATTTATTGACCTAAAAATTAATCCCAAAATATAAAAATAGGGCTCAATCTCTAGGGATTGGGCCTTTTTTATGTTTTAGATGAAATATAATATGGCATTACTAATCACATTTTACTACTTTGTGAGAAGACAAATTTGTTGAGATGATTGCAAAAACGTATTATCCTGAGCATCCCTTGGATGATTTGTATAGAGAATGTTATTATCTTCAAATGGATGATATTGTTGGGATAGGACGTATTCCAGTGATAGATGATTGTTGCTATGATATTGTTTTTTTTAAAGAGGCCGAAGGTAACTTTTACTATGGAGAAGACGCGCGAAAAGTCCCCATTAGCAGTAAGGTGTTTACCATTCATAGCGTAACACCTCCTTATCGAATTGAAGCAAAGGACTCCCTCACTTTTTTTACCATAAAGTTACAGCCTTGGGTGAATGCCTATTTTTTTTCTGAGTTGGAGCAATCTGGTGTGGTAGACATTAGAAAATTGGATTCGAGTTTAGAACGGATTCACCAAAAACTTTTTAATGAGGTTGAGGTATCTGCCAGATTTGATATAGCTGAGGAGCTGATGATGGGTAAAATTTTTGAATTGTCGCCTTCCATGGAGCTGGTTCGTGAAATTTGTGCCCTAATTTATGAAAGGCAAGGAAAGATTACTGTAAACGAATTAAGTGAGCACTTTGAGAAATCAAGACAGTACTTGGGCAAGATTTTTAAAAAAGAGGTCATGTACCCCCTAAAAAAATTCATTATCACGGTTCGTATATTGGATTTGGTGAAATACAAGGCAAGAAACCCAGATATTTTGCTTACACAACTCAGCTACGACTACAGCTATTTTGATCAAGCACATTTTATAAACGATTTTAAAAAAGTATGTGGTGTAAAGCCACTAGAGTTTTTCAATAATTTACCCGAGTTTTTACTAAGGCATCAATAGGTTTACATTTTTACAATTTAATGGCCGGTAATTATGGCTTCTTTGCAAAAAAAAATAAATCATGAGATACTGTTGGATTGTTTTTGGGCTGGTATTGAGCTTTTCTTGTGCTGAAAAGAGCACAGTTCAAAATAACGAATTGTCACCTAAAATGGAATCAGTTAGTGATTCCTTGGATACCTATTTCATCAAGCTTACGGAGTTGCGAAAGTTCAATGGGGTAGTTATGGCCTTTAAACAAGACACCCTACTCTTGGAAAAAGCCTATAATTTGAACCAAGACTCTCAAAGCTCAACCTATGTGACCACTAATACACAGTTTGATATCCATTCCATTTCAAAATTGATGACCTATTACTTGGTGGCTAAATTGGAAAGTGAAGGAACGCTTTCCAGGAACCAGACCTTGGATATGTTTTTTGAAGGTTTTCCCAAAGGAAAAGATATTACAATAAAGATGCTGTTGGAGCATAGTTCTGGACTGCCTAGGGAATTGTCGGGCATAGAGGGACAAGAATACGATTTAACTTCGGATGAAATTGTTAACCTGGCCAAACAGGAGAATCTTTTGTTTGAACCAGGTACTGATGTGCAATATTCCAATGTGGGTTATGAAGTTTTATATAACATTGTGTCGAAGGCATACGCAAAATCATTTACGCAATGTGTGGTAGATGAAATATTTGTGCCGCTGGGAATGGATAATAGCGGGGCTCACTTCTTTACCAAGGAAGATAGGATAAAAAATATGGCGCAAAACCATGTGCTCAAAGACAGTTTACTGGTTAAGGTGGACAATATCCAGCGGGATGAGTTCCGTACGGCCCGATTGTTTTCCACAGCTATGGATTTGAAAAAGTTTTTAGACCATTTGAAACAGGAGCCCTATGCCTCATTTCTAAAAAATACAAATGGAATCATAGCAAAGGATGGAGGCTCTAAAGGAATCCGTGCGCAGGTGTACAGCGATTTGGAAAACAACTTTGATTTTGTGTTGTTGGCCAATTATGATGAAATGCCCTTTTTTGATACGATAGACGATATGGTAAAGCTATTAAAATCGGAACCTGTCGAATATCCGAAGGAAATCAATAGAAAGGCCATTACCTTGGATGAAGAGGTGCTTCAACAATATGAAGGCTCCTACACCTTTGCCGATTTTGATGGTTTGGTGCTGGATGTAAAAGTGGAAAATGGCCAACTTATTATTTTGCAAGACGGGGAAACCATAGGTGAGCTCCAGGCGGAAAGTCCTACCGTATTTTTTGAGGATCCCAAGGCAGCGGAATCTTTTGAGTTTATAGAAAATGAATCGGGAACCTATAATGCCCTAATGGGATGGAAGGGTATTGTTGTAGAGGGAAAACGGAATTAGGGCAGAATTTATAGGTTACAAGTCCTTCAATTCGTATTTAACATAGGCAAACTTGGTTCCATCAGGATTCCATGAAGGTACATTTATGGTGCCCTGACCTCCAAAAAATGGAGAGGTCAGATCGGAAACTTCCTTTGTATTCAAGTCCAAAAGTCGCAGCTTTACCTGTTTCCCAAAGGGATGTGCTTGTTTTTGATCCTCCAAATAGGTGATTATTGTTGCAACTTTATTGTTTGGTGAAATATGGGCAAACCAATTGGAGTGTTGATCAAATGTCATTTGTTCCGGGTTGGATCCATCAGGTTCCATCCGCCAAATCTGCATCACTCCCGAACGGTAAGAATTAAAGTAGATGTATTTCCCATCTGGAGAATATTCCGGTCCGTCATCCAAACCAGCGGCATCGGTCAATCTTTCTTCTTCACCACCCTGAACATCAATTTTATAGATATCAAAATTATTGTTCCTTTCGGCACAGTAAACTATGTTCTTGCCATCTGGGGAAACTCCGTGCCAATAAGAAGGGGAATTGGGGGTTATCTGTTTGGGAACACCTCCATTGGCATCGACTTTAAAAATAAAGGATGACCATCCTTCAATTTCGGGTTTGCTGCTCGAAATGAATAAGGTTTCACCATCAAAGGAAAATCCATGGTCATTGTTTGCCTGTTGAACTGTACCTGTGTTTAAAACCCCTAGATTTTCTCCGTTCAGGCCTATTTTCTCCAGTTTTCCATCACTATTTATCAAAAGGTATTTTCCGTCCCTTGACCAGTTGGGAGCCTCAAAATGACGTTCTTCAGAGAAAACTAGATGAGAATTTCCAGACTCCATATCATATATATAAAGATGACTGACAACTTTTTTTTCATCCGGGATTTGGGCAAACAGAATAAGTGGGGAACATAACATCGCAAAGAATAGTTGGTACATGACAAGTTAAATTGTTAAATCTTATAAACTTAACCATAAATGGAATTCAAGACCATGAAATTTCACTTTTGCCAGTACAAGTTTTAAAACGAGTGGTTTAGTTTGATAACAATGACGTTTGCGGGCTAGGCAAGATTTTATTCAAATCTTTATCGGATACTCAAATGATCAAAGATATTCGATTAAGGAGATGTTTTTTAAAATTTAGTTATTTATACCGTCCTTAATTCTAAATGACATTGACTGTTCGTCTCCATAATAGTTTGAATTACCATATCCTACAAAAATCCCATCTTCAAAGGCATTGTCTTTTTCAAAGTCTTCCAGTATTACGGATAACATTTCCAATTGGGAAGGGTTATTTGGATCTATTCCAAGACTTTCAAGCATAGCTTTGATTTCTTGTGGTATTTCAAAATTTTCAAAGGGAAGAATTACTTCCGGATTATTTTTTTCACTGTATGACCAAGTTATCCTGTTAACCGTATTTTCTACAATATCACCTTTAAAAGTTGTACCTACGAATAGGTGGTCATAGTTTCCACTGGTTATAATTAAATTTCCTTCCAGTTGTGCGTCCCAATCGGGAATTGTGATTTCTCCAAAACCTTTTGTTCTAGATAAGTAGCTCTTTTTTTCACTTAATTTTGTTCCATATTGTTTTTCGTAGATTTCAAATTCTTCCAAAATAGGAACTTCAATATTTGTTGATGTTGATGAACTTGGTTTTGTAAATATTTCTGTATACTTTCTTTTGTCATAATCATCTTGATTCCTATATCCGAAAAGGGTTAAACCAAAATCAGTGATGCTTTGAGGAGATTGTATGCTTGTAGAGTTGCTGGGTACATCAAAATCTAAGAAAGATATTGTACTGTCGACAAAATCATCTATAAATAAAAAACGATAATCTTGTAAGTTATCCGCACCTGATGGATTCGAATAAATAAACATCCTACCGTTTAGATTGGGATCATAGTTGATTGGTGCAGCAAAATTACCGGTGGTTGCCCCAAAAGTCTCAAGACTATATTCTTGCCCCTTCATTTTAAAATTGGTCGTTTCGGTAGCGTCGGTCATGGTCAATTGAAAGGAATTGCTTTTTGAATATTCCAATCGCCTTAGAGCCACCTCGTTTTGTGTGATTGTCTTAGTTCCCGGTAATAGATTTCCATAAGATATAATAGCAGGTTGTCGATTTTGGGAATTAGGGTAAAACATAAACATTGTGGCAATAATGTTTTGTCTTTCGACCATATTTGGGGCATAAAAACGAGTCTCTTGGTCTGCTTCAATCTTTTGATAATCGAGTAATTCGCCTTCCATGGTATTAATCGATATATAGGTCTCTAATTCAGGGTTGCTGAAAAGTAACGGAATCTGGAAGTCGCTATTTATAAAAAGCAACTTTTTCATTTCGAATGATTGTGTTATGGTAGTGGTATTGCCACTGCTATCGGTTGATTCAATAGTTAGTGTTTTGGCTCCACTGGAAAAATCAAAGGGATCAATGTCTATGGTAAACTGTTTGTTTTCGTTTGTTGAAATTTCTTGATTGTCCACCAATATGGTTGTTGTGATTTGATTGTCTTCATCCATTATTGAAACATTCAAGGATGTGATTGTTTCAACGGTGTCGCCATTCTCAATTCCATTTATGGAAATCTCTGGATTTGTTGTGTCATTTTCTTGTGGTATTTCATTAGTGCTCTCATCATTTGAGGAACAGCCTAAAAAAAAGAAAATGAACGAGGGGATAATTAAATACTTTCGCATTGTTTTGAATTGGTTTTGGAATGAAAATTACGGATATTTAAGTATAATCAACAAAAAAAGAAAGTATTTTATTGCAATAATCTATTTTGATTAATGACAGTTTAAGGGTATGGAGCGGCTTTACTTTTAACAAAGTACAAGAAATAATAAATAAAGCTTTTGAAAAAAAGAAGTTTACAATTTATGGATGGTTTTGTCTTGAATATCAAGAATATAATCTATGAATTGCTTCCTTTTGTCTTATTGCCTGAAAATAAAAACCCCTAATAACCAATAGGTTAAAAGGGATTTCTGTACTCGAGGCGGGACTTGAACCCGCACGGGCATAATGCCCACAGGATTTTAAGTCCGGCGTGTCTACCAATTCCACCACTCGAGCAGGACTTGTAATAAAAAAACTCCACCCGAGGTGACTGAGCGGAGTCGAAGTTGAGCGAAAAACGGGATTCGAACCCGCGACCTCCACCTTGGCAAGGTGATGCTCTACCAACTGAGCTATTTTCGCATTTTAAAGAACGCTGCACTTTTCCCAAGCGCGGATGCAAATTTATAACATTTCTATTAAAATAAAAGAATTTTTTTAGGAAGAAGCCTTTTTCTTTTTGCCTAACAGTCGTTTGATCTCGTTGAGTTTCATCAGAGCCTCCACTGGGGTCAGTGTATCAATGTCCAAGTGCAATATTTCTTCTTTGATTTCTTCCAATAAAGGGTCGTCCAAATTAAAAAAACTTAACTGCATCTCGTTTTGGGACATCTGCAGTTTGTCGCTTACTTCTTCACTCGAATGTGATTTTTCGAGTTTTTTAAGGATTTTGTTCGCTTTTTGAATTACCTGTTGGGGCATGCCCGCCATTTTGGCCACATGGATTCCAAAACTGTGTTCACTACCGCCTGGCACCAGTTTGCGCAAGAAAATAACATTGTTCTCCAATTCCTTGACCGAAACATTGTAATTTTTGATACGGCCAAATGTATTGGTCATATCGTTGAGTTCATGGTAGTGCGTAGCGAACAAGGTTTTTGCCTTGGCAGGGTGCTCGTGCAAATATTCCGAAATGGCCCAAGCGATCGAAATCCCATCATAAGTACTGGTGCCGCGACCAATCTCGTCCAATAAAACTAAGCTGCGCTCCGAGAGGTTGTTCAAAATGGAAGCTGTCTCGTTCATTTCTACCATAAAGGTCGATTCGCCCATCGAAATGTTGTCGCTGGCACCGACCCGGGTGAATATTTTGTCCACTACGCCCAAATTGGCCTCAGCTGCAGGGACAAAACTTCCCATTTGTGCCAACAATACAATTAGTGCGGTTTGCCGCAATAAGGCCGACTTACCACTCATGTTGGGCCCCGTGATCATGATAATCTGTTGTTCTTCACGGTTAAGGAGCACATCGTTTGTCACATAGGCATCACCAATAGGCAATTGTTTTTCAATAACGGGGTGTCTACCCTCTTTAATGTTGATATCGGTGGAATCGTTTACAACTGGTTCAACATAGTTATTCTCCTTGGCCAGTTGGGCAAAACCACAAAGGCAGTCCAATTGTGCGATAAGTTGAGCATTTAGCTGCACCGGAGCAATGTATTCTTGCATCCAGACCAACAATTGCTCAAAAAGTTGTTGCTCGAGTTGGTAAATACGTTCTTCAGCGCCCAAAATCTTGGATTCGTATTCCTTCAGTTCTTCCGTAATGTAGCGTTCTGCGTTGACCAAGGTCTGTTTGCGTATCCAGCTTTCGGGAACTTTGTCCTTATGGGTGTTTCTAACTTCGATGTAATAACCAAAAACATTGTTGGAGGCAATTTTTAGCGAAGTGATACCTGTTTCCTTGGTTTCACGCTCCAGCATTTTGTTCAAGTAATCCTTGCCGGAAAACGCAAGGCCTCGCAGCTCATCAAGTTCTTCGGAATAGCCTTGTGCAATGGTGCTGCCTTTGGCAATGTTCACGGGAGCCTCTTCGTTGAGCACTTCCTTGATTTTTGAGCGGAGGGCTTCACAATCGTTCAAGCGTTTACCAATATGTTGCAAGGAACTGTTGGTGCTGTTTTGTGCCAATTGTTTGATGGGAACAACAGCTTCCAAAGAATTCTTCAGTTGAATCACTTCTTTGGGGTTGATTTTCCCTGTGGCCAATTTGGAAATCAATCGTTCCAAATCCCCCATTTGCTTAATGTGGCCCTGAATTTTATTCAGTTGTTCATCTTCATCTTTTAAATAAGAGACCACTTGATGCCGTTGCTGGATTTTTTCAACATTTTTTAATGGAAGGGCCAACCATCTTTTTAATAGTCGTCCGCCCATAGGGGAGATCGTCTTGTCGATAATGTCCAGCAAGGTCACCGCATTTTGGTGCGGAGAGTGATAGAGTTCCAGATTTCGAATGGTAAAACGATCCATCCACACATATTCCTCCTCGGCAATGCGATGTATTTTGTTGATGTGCTGCAATCGGCTATGCTGTGTTTCGGACAGATAATGCAGCACGGCGCCCGAAGCAATGATACCGTGATTGAGATGGTCGATGCCAAAACCCTTTAGGGTTGTTGTTCCAAAATGATGGTTCAGGCTTTCTTGGGCATAATCTTCCTGAAAAATCCAATCCTCCAAAAAGAAACTATGGAACTGGTTGCCAAAACTGTCAACAAAATCCTTCTTATGGTTTTTGGAAACCAATACCTCATTCGGTGAAAAGTTCTGAAGCAATTTGTCCACCTGCTCCACCGATCCTTCAGAAGTTAGAAATTCCCCTGTGGAAATATCCAAAAAGGAAACTCCTAGTTTGTTTCTGCCAAAATGTACCGCACACAAAAAGTTATTGCTTTTTGCGCTCAGAATATCGTCGTTTAGGGCAACGCCGGGCGTAACTAGCTCTGTTACCCCTCGTTTTACAATGCTCTTGGTCTGTTTGGGGTCTTCCAACTGGTCGCAAATGGCTACGCGCTGTCCAGCTTTTACCAATTTTGGTAAATAGGTGTTTAATGAATGATGCGGAAACCCTGCCAATTCAGTTTTATCACCACCATTGTTTCTATGCGTAAGGATAATGCCCAAAATTTTTGCGGCCTTTACCGCATCTTCCCCAAAGGTCTCGTAAAAGTCCCCAACACGAAACAGTAACAAAGCATCAGGATGTTTCACCTTAATGGTATTGTACTGTTGCATCAACGGGGTTACTTTCTTTGCTTTCTTCTTGGCTGCCAAAGCGATTTAATTCTGTTACTTTTGCCCAAAATTGGGATGGAAACGAATATATTGTTTTCATCAACCATCAAAAATTTTTGTTGATATTTTTACTTCAATGTTTAAAAAATGAGCCGAAAACTGGAAAATAGCGAGCTGGACCGATTGGATGTGACCAGTTTTAAGGAAGCGGAAAAAGCTCCAATCATCATTATTCTGGACAATGTCCGTAGTCTGAACAATATTGGTTCCGTTTTCCGAACCGCCGATGCTTTTTTGGTGAAGAAAATCTATCTCTGTGGAATTACTGCCACCCCTCCCCATAAAGACATTCGCAAAACAGCATTGGGCGCTACCGAAAGTGTGGATTGGGAATACCGAAAAGATACTTTGGAATTGGTTGATGAGCTAAAGAAGAGCGGTGCGAAAATTGTTTCGGTGGAACAAGCTGAAAATTCAGTTATGCTCAATAATTATCAAATTGATTCGGAAGAAACCCTTGCCTTGATTTTTGGAAACGAAGTAAAAGGGGTTTCACAAGATGTTGTGAGCGCGAGCGATACAATTTTGGAAATTCCTCAATTTGGTACCAAACATTCTTTAAATATTTCCGTAAGCACAGGGGTTGTGGTGTGGGATATTTGGTCCAAACAAAATGCTCTAAAATAAAAAGGCCCTGTAAAACAGGGCCATATATAAAATCTGAGTTAGTTAGTTTCTCGAATTGAGGCTGCTAATAAAATAAAACCATTCGTTATATCCAAACATTTTCTAAAAATTCTCTTAAATGTTTGATAAAAGTATATTGTCTTCCAACTTTTCTAAAATGAATTCGTAATCATTAGGATTGTGAACAAAATCTAGTTCGCCCATGTCCAGAATTATGCTATTTTGATTGGGATGACTTTTAATAAAGTCCAAATACCCCCTATTGATTTTTTCTAGATATACCGGATCTATGTTCTGTTCATAATCCCGCCCCCTTTTTTTAATGTTGGCCAATAACCGTTCGGTATTTTGATAAAGGTAGAGGTATATTTCAGGCTTTTTTACCTCTTTGTACATAAAACTAAAAACCTTTCGGTATAGATTATACTCTTCTTTTTGCAAAGTGACTTTAGCAAAAATGAGCGACTTGAAGATATCGTAATCACTCACCATAAAATTCTTGAAGAGGTCAAATTGAGAGGTGTCGTCCATAAATTGTTGGTACCTATCCGCCAAAAAGGACATTTCCAAAGGAAATGCATAGCGGGCTTGATCTTCATAAAACTTTGGGAGAAAGGGGTTGTCCGCAAAACGCTCCAACACGAGTTTGGCGTTAAAGTCGTTAGCGATCATTTTGGACAAGGTGGTTTTTCCAGCTCCAATGTTCCCTTCAATGGCAATGAGCTGTAATTGGGAGAAAAGTCCCGATCTATCTTTGAAGAGCTTATGTTTGGTTTTGGTTAGCTTACTTCGGTCTTTGCACTCTTGCAACAAATTTCGGGTATCCTTGTGCAGCACGGGATGATAAAATTGAGGTGCAATATCCCCCAAGGGCTTCAAAACAAAATTCCTATGCTGCATTTGAGGATGGGGAATCACCAGGTCATCATTGTTAATGATTTCTGAGCCATAATAAATAATGTCAATATCCAAAGTTCGTGAGCTATACCCGCCGTCTTCGGAACGGACTCTTCCAAAGTACTGTTCAATTTGTAGGAGGGTGTCCAATAACTCTGTCGGGCTAAGTGGTGTCAATACGGAAATAACAATATTTAGAAATTGATCGCCTTCGAAGCCAATCGCCGGATTTTCGTAAACCGAGGAAATATCCAAGATGGAACCTACCTTCTGTTGGATACGAAAAATGGCTTTTTGGAGGTTCGCAAGACGATTGCCCAAATTGCTCCCTAATGAAAGATATACCTTTTGCTTTTTGCCCATAATCGAAGAAACAAAGTAAACAAAACAATACTACAATGGTTATATTTGAGGCGTATTAAATTTTATTGAATGAAGTTTTTAAGAAACCTACTTGCCTCAATTTTGGGGAGCTTAGTGGCATTTATGATTGTTGTTGGCATGTTCTTCATCTTTATGGCCCTAATAGGAAGTGCGGAGGATGGTGTTGTAGTCAAAAAGAACTCTGTTCTGGAACTTAGCTTTGTTACACCTATATCTGATTACGTGGGTAAAGATGAAACCGACCCTTTTGCTGCGTTATGGGATGAAGAACTTGGCTTGGATGAAATTTTGCATGTGATAGAAGTGGCCAAAAATGATAATAATATTGAAGGAATTAGTCTTACGACTGGGTTTTTGCAGGCCGGTATGGCCCAGACCCGGGAAATAAGGAAGGCCTTGTTGGATTTTAAATCCTCTGGTAAATTTGTCATGTCACATGCCGATGTATATGCACAAAGAGATTACTACTTGGCCAGTGCAGCCGACGAGGTGTATGTTAACCCTGTTGGCGTTTTGGACTTTAAAGGATTGGCCACAGAAGTGCTTTTTTATAAAGAACTTCAAGAAAAATCAGGGATTAAAATGGAGGTCATCCGACATGGGAAGTACAAAAGTGCGGTGGAGCCTTTTCTTTCCGATTCCATGAGTGATGAAAACCGTACCCAGATCAAAGAATTGATTACTTCAATCTGGAGTGTTATAGTGGACGATATTTCGGAATCCAGAAACATTACGCCTCAAAACTTAAATGTAATTGCGGACACCCTTGGTGGAAGAACCCCGGAGTATGCCGTGGCATCCGGTCTTTTGGATGGGACTTTGTATTTCGACCAATATGAAAACCTTCTAAAGGAAAAGATTGGGGTGGCCGAGGACGACGAATTAAATTATGTTGGACTTATGGATTATGCCAAAAAGGCCAACAAAAAGAAAATTCATAATGGCTCGGATAAGATTGCCGTAATTTATGCCCAAGGTGAAATTTTGTTTGGAGAAGGTGGAAAGGGGTACATAGGGCAAGGGCTTATTGTGGATGCATTGCACAAAGCCGTGGACAACGAGAGTGTAAAAGCTATCGTACTTCGTGTGAATTCCCCAGGAGGTAGTGCTTTGGTCTCTGATATTATTTGGAGGGAAATGCAATTGGCCAAAAAAGAAAAACCGTTGGTGGTTTCCTTTGGAAATGTAGCTGCATCGGGTGGTTACTATATTGGAGTAGGGGGTGACAAGATTTTTGCAGAGCCTACTACCATAACTGGATCTATTGGTGTTTTTGGAACTATACCTAATGTAAATGAACTTGCCGAGAATATTGGTGTGAATGCGGAGCAGGTGGGTACCAATAAAAACTCAGTGGACTATTCGTTTTTTGAACCGATGACCGATTCCTTCCGTAGTGTGATGCAAGAGAGTATCGAAGAAACCTATGAGACCTTTTTGGACCGCGTGTCACAAGGTCGTAACATTCCTGTGGAACAAGTAAATGAAATCGCCCAAGGTAGAGTGTGGAGTGGTGTGGATGCCCAGGCCCTCGGGTTGGTGGATGAATTGGGGACGTTGGATGATGCCATAGCCGCAGCAGCTGATATGGCCGGATTGGAAGATTTCGGTATTCGTAAATATCCCAAATACAAATCCGGTTTTGATCGGTTAATGGAAGACTTTGGCTCGGTGAAAGTCGATATAGGGGAGTCCATCATTCAAGAGGAGATAGGTTCGGAAGCCTATGAAATTTTAAAGGAATTGAAACAATTCACCAAACAAGAAGGAATCCAGGCCAAGATGCCGTTCAGTTTAAAGATAAAATAAGTGAAACATAATAGTTCCTTGTAGGAGCTTTTAATAACATATGACGCAAAAGGACAAAAAGTTAGCATTTTCCATCTATCTGTATTTAGGAGCTTTGTTTATCACCTCCTTGGTCGTGTCGAATCTTATTTTTCAAAAGTTTTTTTCGTGGAGTCCGTTTGGTGATGTAACCGTTTTTGGAGCTCCACTTTTTGAACTTTCGGTAGGTATTTTGCCCTATCCCATCACTTTTTTGATCACCGATTTGGTCTCGGAGATTTTTGGTCAAAAAAAGGCAAACCAAGTGGTTACTGCTGGTATTTTTGCTTCGTTTTTTTCCATGGGCATTATTTTATTGGCCAATTATTCCAGTGCCATTCCATCATCACCAGTGGATGACACTACCTTTACCAAAGTATTTGGATTATCTCCATTAGGGGTTTTGGCCTCAATGTTGGCTTACTTGGCTGCCCAGTATATCGATATTACCATTTATCACTTTTGGAAAAGGGTCACAAAGGGGAGAATGCTTTGGCTCAGAAATAATTTTTCCACCTTTTCATCACAGTTTATAGATACTTTTACGGTTGTAGGGCTATTGTGCATTTTTGGTGTTTTGCCTTGGGATAAGTTCTACGGATTGCTCATTAGCGGAGTAATTTTTAAAATGATGATTGCCCTGCTCGACACCCCTTTGCTCTATTTCTTCGTATATCTAATGAGAAAAAGATTTAACTTAAAAATAGGGGAAGAAATTTCTTTGGATTGATACTTCTCCTTTAATTTGTTGTAAAACAATCACATATGAAGAAAAAAGTCCTGAAAATTACTGGAATAACCCTACTTATCCTACTAGCGATTATTATTGCGGTCCCATTGTTTCTTCAAGGTAAAATTGAAGAAATCATCAAGAACAAAGTCAACAATAGCATTAATGCTACTTTGGATTTTGAAGACGCCAATCTAAGCCTTCTTAAAAGCTTTCCAAATGCCAATGTGGAGCTTACCAAACTATCTTTGGTCAATAAGGCCCCTTTTGAGGGTGATACCTTGTTCGCCTCGTCAGAGATAGAACTGGCCATGTCCATAAATGAATTATTCAAATCAGCCGATGAACCGATTGTTATTAAAACTTTGAACATTGATGGCGCTAAGTTGCACATAAAGGCCGATGCAGAGGGCAATGCGAACTACGACATCGCAAAGGAGGAAGAAGAATCACCATCCGCAACATCGGAGGAACCCAGCGATAACTTTACACTGAACATGGTTTCCTATGCCATTACCAATTCCGAAATTATTTATGATGACCTGGGCAGTGGAATGAAATTGGAGATTTCTGAAATGAACCATTCGGGAACGGGTGACCTTTCCTTGGAAAAATCAGAATTGAAAACCCTTACTGATGCATTGGTGTCCTTTGAAATGGACAGTACCAAATATCTGAACAAGAACAAAATCAATTTGGATGCACTCATCGGAATCGATTTAAGTGAGAACAAATATTCCTTTTTGGAGAATAAGGCCATGATCAACCAGTTGCCTTTGGTATTCGATGGTTTTGTAAAGGTGAACGAAGACAATCAAGAAGTGGACATCACTTTTAAAACACCATCTTCGGACTTTAAAAACTTTTTGGCTGTAATTCCAGAAGCTTATGCGGCCAACATTGAGAATGTACAGACCACCGGAAATTTTGAAGTGAACGGTGAGTTTAAAGGAGTGGTGGATGAAGAGCATATCCCAACCTTCAAAATAGCCATCAACTCCGAAAACGCTTCGTTCAAGTATCCGGATTTGCCAAAATCGGTGCGCAATGTGTATATCGATACGGAAATTAACAACGAAACGGGAATCACTGAGGATACTTATGTGAACATTAACAAGTTGTCCTTTCTAATTGATGAGGATAAGTTCAACCTGAACGCAAAAATCAGGGAATTGATGGGCAATACCAAAGTGAATGCCCATATGGATGGAACCATCAACTTGGAGAATATTTCCCAAGCTTATCCTGTTCCCGGGGATTATAACCTCAAAGGCATTCTAAACGCAGATATTACTACTGCTTTTGACATGGCATCCTTGGAGAAAAAGCAATATCAAAATACAAAGACTAACGGAAAGGCGTCTGTGTCTGGGTTTGAATATGCTTCGGAAGAACTTAAAAATCCAGTGGCCATCAACGCTGCGTCGGTTACTTTTAACCCCAACACGGTTACTTTGGACTCTTTTAAGGGAAAAACGGGAAGCACCGACTTTGATGCGAAGGGTACACTGACCAACTTGTTGGGTTTTATGTTCAACAATGAAAATATCGAAGGGAACTTTACACTAGCCTCCAACCAGTTTGCTTTGAACGATTTTATGGTCGAGGAAACTGAGGAAGCCTCTGAAACGTTAGAAGACGGAACAGGTTCCACCCCAACAGGAGAAGAGCGTATCAAAATACCTTCGTTCTTGGATTGTACGGTGGAAGCTTCTGCCAATACGGTGGTTTATGACAACCTTAACTTGAAAAATGTAAAAGGTACGCTCCTTATTAAAGATGAAACCGCTACGGTGAAAAATCTTACTTCAGATTTATTCGGTGGTACCTTGGGAATGTCTGGCTCGGTTTCTACCAAGGAAGAGGCCTCTACTTTTGATATGGACCTTGGAATGAGCAATTTCAATATTGGGGAATCTTTTGCTGGGTTGGATATGTTAAAGACATTGACACCCTTGGCGGCTGCCCTTCAAGGTAAACTGAATTCGGATATTAAAATATCGGGTATCCTCAAGGATGATTTTACACCGAACCTGGCAACCATATCCGGAAACTTGCTAGCAGAACTATTATCTCCGAAATTGGATGCCCAAAAAGCACCTTTGGTTTCTTCATTGGATAGCAAATTGAACTTTTTGGATACCAAGGAAATTAATTTGGATGGACTGAAAACCGCCCTAAGTTTTGACAATGGAACCGTAAAGGTGAAGCCATTTTCTTTGAAGTACAAGGATATCAATATTAATGTTGACGGCAGCCATACCTTTGACAAGCAAATGCAATACAAAGCAACCTTGGATGTACCGGCAAAATATTTGGGTGCGGAGGTAAACAAATTAATCGCCCAAATGAACGATCAAAGCCTTGGAGAGGTCACCGTACCTGTAACGGCGAATATTGGAGGGGATTTTACCAATCCATCTGTGAGCACGGATTTAACTTCCAGTGTAAAGACCTTGACTTCCAAATTGGTGGAAATGCAAAAGAATAAATTGGTGAACCAAGGCAAGGATAAAGCCAAAGACCTGTTGTCCGATGTGTTTAAAAAGGATGAATCAGATAGCACAGCCTCAAAGTCCGATGGTGTAAAAGAGGCTATTGGAAATATATTGGGCAGCAAAAAGGACACCACATCCACAGATAGTACAGAAACCAAAAAGGAGGACGAGGTAAAAAATGCCGCAAAATCCATTCTGGGTGGGCTGCTCAAGAAAAAGAAAAAGGATACCGTAAACTAGAAAAAAAAGGGCGATTGAATCGCCCTTTTTTATTTCTCCAATTCATTGTTAATTGTCTCTAAAATGGTATTCAAGCTAACCATTAATGGATCGTAATGGTCTATTTCGGTAGACTGGCTTGTTATAATGAACAATAGGATATTGTTTTCAAAAGCAACGGAATTTAACGCGCCTAAATTGCTCATTGGGTTTTTGCTCAAGGGAATTCCCAATTTTTGGGACATTCCCGTGTTGTCCAACAATGTACGGATGCTGTAGCCCTGTTCCCGAAATGTATTTACGGTATTGTTCCGCTCTTCACCGAGCATTTTTTCCTGATTCGCTATATCATCAATAGTTGAAATCCAATTGGTAAGGCGAATCCGTAAGGTATCATTGGAGATATCCTTTAAACTTCCGGAGTTGATCATTTCATTGAGCAGGGAATTGTTCGGGTTGAAAAAAATATCATTGGTGAAAGCGTCAGAAAGTAGGTTTGAAAATTTTTCCTCTGATGCTGAATTCCCATCGTCCATCAACAAAACAATTTCTTGCGCAGCTTCATAGCTTTTCCGGTTTACTTTAATGAGTTCTTTCAGCTTTATTTTGCTAATATCAAATTCTTCTTTGAGGCCCCTAAGATAAATCTGCTCTTTTTCACGTTTAATCCGATTATCGTTGGCGTTGTCTATGGCCAGTGCAATCAAAATGCCGATAACCACCAAAACAATTTCACCCAAGGCGTACAAAATGTAATTACTGACTTTTTTCTCGGCAATCAATTGTTTTCTAACTTTACGAAATAGCTTTAGCATATATTTCTGTTGGCGTTTTCAGATAGTTCCACAAAACGAATCTAATTATTTTTAAGTTATCCTGTTAAAATGACAAAATTATCGGTATCCAATAGATACCGCTATAACCAACGCAGTGGCGGCCACCAGTAAAATGATTAAGGTGGGCTTGATGGCAAACTTCAACCATTTATTGTAGGGTATGTTGCAAAGCGCGAGAACAGCCATAAGGGCTCCATTAGTAGGTACGATCATGTCGCCCATAACAGCTCCATATTGATATGCCAGGACACAGGTTTGTCTGGATATACCAATTAAATCGGAAAGAGGAACCAAAATCGGCATCGTCAACACAGCTTGCCCGGAATAACTGGGCACTGGAAAATGTAAAAATGTGTGGGCCACCATCATACTTATCGCAGAGACCGATGGAGGGAGGTATTGCAAAGGTCCAAAAAGGCCATTTACAATGGAATCCATTACCATACCCTCTTTTAAAATTAAGGATATGCTATTCGCGAGTCCCAAAATGATGGAGGCAAACATCATTTCCTTAAAACCTTCTATATAAGATTCTCCAGTACCATTGATGCCCAGCCTGCCAATGAGCCCGGCAGCGATACCTAATGCAAAAAATGACGCAGACATTTCATTGAAATCCCAGTTCAAAAACAAAAGACCATAAATAACAACACAGAAGGTTGCGCCGAGCAGTATTAAGATAATTTTACTTCTTGCGGTCATTGATTCATGTGCCGAAGGCATCTGTATCTTTTCAATTCTGTTTCTATGCGCATATCGAACAAGATAAATGGTCCAAACAACAAGAACAATTGCCAAGACCATTAGCCTAAGTTCGCTACCCGAAAGCAAGGGGAGTCCAGCTTCTTTTTGGGCAATCAGGACAGCAAAGGGGTTGGAAGGACTAAAAGAACTGCCGATCACGGAGGAGCCGTAACTCATTAGTATCACGGTGAGCGTATTGAAGCCCAAACTTTTTCCGAACAAGAGTAATATGGGGATCATGGCGATTACTTCTTCCTGCATGCCGATAGTGACACCTGCCGCAGCATATAGGGTGGAGACCAAAACCAAGGCTAAAGTTTCTTTTCCCTCCAGTATTCTGACCAATTTCACCAATCCTTGGTTAAGGGCTCCTGTTTTTTCTATAACGTAGAAGCTACCTCCGATCAATAAAATAAGAACTATGGCATCCGCCCTTCCAATAATACCTCTTGGAATGGAGAGGATTAAATCCATGAAGGATAAATGTTCCGAATCTACCGATTGGTAAGAGTTGTTGAGCACTTTTGTTGTTCCAGTGACCTCATCCAGTATTCTTTGATAGCTCCCTTGTGGTATTATGTACGTGAGTATCCAAGCAAAGATTATGACAGAAATGAGTATGACAAAGGCATTGGGAAATTTTTTCATTTAAGGTTGGTTTCAGAAGTTAGGTGGTAATGGGAAATGTATAACCTGCTGAAAATAAGCTTTTTTATTGATTTTGGATATAAAAAAAAGGACGCAACTACTTTTTGCTTCTTTCTAACCATTTGTAGATGTACTCAATTAAGAAACAGCTACCGATGATAGAAACGGCAACAATAACACCCATTCTATTAGCTGAAAATTGCTGCTGTAGTAAAACAATGGTAGCAATAATGCATAAGATAAACCCGATTATGGGAATTGCCCTAATGTTTTTGATTTCTTTGGATAACCGAATACCAACATAGTTCACCATGGCAAAAATGAGCAAGAAACCTACGCTTCCAGCGGTTGAAATACTTTCCAACTCTAAGGTATTCGTTAAAGTAAGGGTTAGAATGGCAGTGATCAGTAGGCCGATGGGCTGGTTCCATAACTGATAGGTGAATTGGTGAGGGAGTTCATCATCTTCTGCGATTTCATAACTTACACGGCTCCCCCCATAAAGAGATGCGTTTATGGCTGAAAACGTAGAAATGAGTGCTGCAATGGTAATTATGGTAAAACCAGTTTGTCCGAGCATCGGTTTTGCTGCTTCTGCAAGTACGTAATCCTCTGCAGTTTTAATTTGATCAAATGACAGGGATCCAACCGTAACCACAGCAATGATAATGTAGAGCAAAACCACGAAAATAATTGAAGTATAGTACGCCCTTGGAATATTCTTTTCTGGATTTTCGATATCGGGAGCTGAGTTGGCAATCAACTCGAAACCTTCATAAGCGACAAAAATGACCATACCGCCTGTTAAAAGTTGTAAAGGAGCTTCCCAGTTTTCTGGGGATAACTGTTCCAGGTTCGGGTTGCCCATCAATCCATATAGACCAATCCCGATAAATGCTATTAGAATCACAAGTTTTATGACCACGGCATAGGATTCTATCATCCCTACCACCTTAATGCTGTAATAATTGATGATGGAAGCCAATATGATAATGACACTGGCATAAATATGAAAATCCAGTTCACCTCCCGTTAGAGCAAGTAGGTTTGGGGCGTAGGAACCAAATGCCGAAGCATATAGCGATAGCATGATTATGTAACTGATCCATAACAGATTATTGATGCCGCCGCTAAAGATGGTTTTGCCAAAGCCTTGATTGATAAATTTTACAGTTCCGCCCCTGTCCGGGTACTTTTTTGAAAGCTTTACGTAACTGTAAGACGTTATCAGGGCCAGTATGCCCGCAAAAAGAAAAGCTAAGGGTGTTCCTCCTTTTGATAGGGTTACGGCCAAACCTAGAACAGCAAAAATCCCACCACCTACCATTCCGCCTATTCCAATGGAAATAGCTTCTCTAAGTTTTATTTTATCGCTCATATAGGTTTAATCGAATACTAATGGAAGAAAGGTTTTGATAAAATATAAAACCTTGGGCTTAATTAAAATCTATACCTACATAATATCCTTCACTGCCCCTAACATTAAATACCGTGTTGTCCTCAAACATGAGATATTGCCCCTTGACGCCCTTTAAAACTCCTTTGAAACTTGGCGTTTTCTCCAGGTTGAGGCTTTTTACCTTTTCCGGGTATTGCAATACGGGAAATTCTAAATGAGTCTCTTCCCGATCACCCAAGAAATAATCGATGGCCTCATCGGGAATACTCGATTTTAATTTATTGCGCCATGCTTTCAAATCCACATCTTCAATATCGTTTTTCAGCATTTTTTGCCAGCTGGTCTTATCGCTTACATGCTCTTTGAGCGCTACTTCGGTAATACCTGCCAAATACCGATTGGGAACCTCCACAATTTCAATGGCCTCATGCGCACCTTGGTCTATCCAACGGGTCGGAATTTGGGCTTTACGCGTAACCCCGACTTTAATGTTGCTGGAGTTCGCCAAGTAAACGATATGTGGCTGCAATTGCATCTTTTTTTCAAATTCAAGATCGCGGTCCTCCTTGCCCAGGTGTGCCGTACTTAATTCAGGTTTCATGATCCAATCACCAGCACGGGGCGTTTCAAAAAAGCAGGATTTACAAAACCCTTGTCTGTAAATAGGTTTGTCCTCCCCGCAGTTCAAACATTGGTATTTGATAAAATCTATCTGAAGTTCTTTGTTCAACGCTTGATTCATGTTGATAAAGTCGTTTTCAAAAACCAAAAAATATTGAATGGGGCTTCCGATTTCCGTTCGCATCTTTCTTAGGACTCCTTCGTATAGCATATTAAAAATGAATGTATTTATCTTATTTGAAAATGAGAGTTAGAAAAGCTATTTTAGCAATTAAGCCAACCTAAATTTTCCTTGGTTAAAGATACCTAAAATGCCAATACCTTTATTCAATTCCATTGCTTCTTGGTTATTAAGAAAGCGCTATCACCAGATAGAACTTTTTTTAAAGTATCCTTTGGATGTACAGGATGAGGTTTTACGTCAGCTGGTGGACTTTTCCAAAGACACTATGATAGGAAAACAATATGGTTTTCAAGACTTGCCAAAATATGATGAGTTCAGAAATCGTGTGCCCATTGTAACGTATGAAGATGTGGCACCGCTTATTGAACGCACTCGTCGAGGCGAGCAGAATCTATTCTGGCCAACTTCCATTAAATGGTTTGCAAAAAGTAGTGGTACCACCAATGCCAAGAGTAAGTTTATTCCTGTAAGTACCGAGGCATTGGAGGATTGCCATTATAAATCCAGCAAGGATTTGTTGTGTTTGTATTTGAACAACAACGAAAACTCCCAATTGTTTACGGGGAAAAGCCTTAGGTTGGGTGGCAGTAAAGAACTTTACGAGGACAATGGAACCTTTTTTGGAGACCTTTCCGCTATTCTGATAGATAACATGCCACTTTGGGCCGAATATAGCAGTACGCCCAGCAATAAGGTTTCATTAATGACCGAGTGGGAGTCCAAATTGGAGGCCATTATCGAAGAAAGTATTCGGGAGAATGTAACTAGTCTAGCGGGTGTTCCCTCTTGGATGTTGGTGTTGCTCAATCAGGTTTTGGAGAAAACAGGAAAGAACCATCTCTTTGAGGTTTGGGAAAACCTGGAGGTTTATTTTCATGGAGGGGTAAGTTTTACCCCCTATAAGAACCAGTATAAAAAACTATTGCCCCGTAAGAAGTTCAACTATTATGAAACTTACAATGCGTCGGAAGGATTTTTTGGTATACAGGACCAAAACAATTCCGATGAACTTTTGTTGATGCTGGATTATGGAATATTTTACGAGTTTATTCCCATGGATGTTAATGGGGAAGGGGAGCAGGCGATTCCACTTTGGGAGGTTCAGTTGGGGGTGAACTATGCTATGGTGATCACGACCAACGCCGGGTTATGGCGTTACAAAATCGGGGATACCATTCGGTTTACATCCAAAAACCCATATCGAATAAAGATTACCGGCCGCACCAAACACCATATTAATGTTTTTGGTGAAGAGTTGATTATTGAGAATGCAGAAGAGGCCTTGAAACAAGTGTGCCTAAAAACCAATGCGGAGATTATGGACTATACTGCAGCTCCAATTTTTATGATAGGCAAGGAAAAGGGAGCGCATGAATGGATTATTGAGTTTAGGAAACCACCAGAGAGTATTTCCTATTTTACCGAAATGTTGGATAATGCACTCAAATCTCTGAATTCTGACTACGAAGCCAAACGTTACAACAACATTACTTTAAAGATGCCAAAGGTGCATGTGGCCCGAAAAAATTTGTTCCATCATTGGCTTAAATCCAAGAACAAATTAGGAGGGCAACATAAGATTCCAAGACTTTCCAATGAACGGGATTGTCTTGAGGAATTACTTCGAATGAACACTCAATAAAGCAGGATAATCTTGGAAAATCATGATAAAGCAAGATTTACGAAAACGTTTTCGTAAATTTAAACCATTCGTCGTAAAAATATTTCTTTTGAACAAATAAAAGAGGATTTACTGCGTTTATTGATGAAATTCCCCGGAACAAATCTTTTAAATAAACACAAAACCATTAAGGTCATGGCAGAAAAACTTGTTGTAATCTCGGATAAATGGGGAGCTAAAAAGGGACTGTGGATAGCTTCTTACTTTGGCTACCTTCAGCAGTATTATGATATCGTATTCCACGATTGTCAACAATTGGGAAATGTGGATGTTTCCATATCTTCAGAAGAAAACATAGACAAGGCTTTTCAGGAAAAGGGTATAGACAGTGCCGTATCCAATTTGATTAAAAAAGAAACCCAGCAAGCCCATTATTTGGCATTTGGCACAGGTGCAACGGTAGTTTACAAGGCATCTTTAAAAGGGTTGCCCGCAAAAACCATCACCGCAATCTCTGCTTTGGGAATTGAGTCGGAAGAACAATCGCCTAATGCCGATATAAAATTAATTTACGGTGAATGTGATAAATCCAAGCCTGGTTTAAAGTGGGCCAAAAGTGTAGGGGCTAATCTTAAAATTGTTCCCAATTTTGGACATACTCTTTATTCTGACGAGAAAATAATTTCAGAAATCAGTTTGGAGTTATTGGAAAATATCACCAAAAACTTGGTTTAAGAAACGGCTTTTAGTTTTTTGACCGTTTCGTACGAAAGTTTTTTCTCAGCATAACCCTTTGTAACCTTGAATTCTGTTTCATCGCTGCTCGGCAGTGTGAACATGGCATCCGTGAACACGGCTTCACATAAGGAGCGAAGACCTCTTGCACCAAGTTTATATTCCACGGCTTTTTCCACAATGTAATCCAATGCTTGATCAGTAATGGTGAATTCAATGTCATCCATGGCAAACAGTTTTTCATACTGTTTTATGATGGCATTCTTAGGCTCCGTTAGAATGGCACGAAGCGTTTTGGCATCCAAAGGATTCATATGGGTAAGTACAGGAAGTCTTCCTATAATTTCCGGGATAAGTCCAAATTCCTTTAAATCTTTTGGAATGATATATTGTAGGATATTTTCCTGGTCCAGGTTTTCTTCGGCTTTGGAAGCACTATAACCTACTGCTTGCATATTCAAGCGTTTGGTGATAATACGTTCTATACCATCAAAAGCACCACCGGCAACAAAAAGGATGTTCTCAGTATTTACTTCAATGAATTTTTGGTCCGGATGTTTACGGCCACCTTTAGGCGGGACATTAACTGTGGTACCTTCCAGAAGTTTTAAAAGGCCTTGTTGAACACCTTCCCCGGAAACATCTCGGGTAATGGAAGGGTTGTCACTTTTTCTGGCGATTTTGTCTATTTCATCAATAAAAACAATACCACGCTCTGCTTTTTCCAAGTTGTAGTCTGCAGCTTGCAACAAACGGGTCAAAATACTTTCCACGTCTTCACCTACATAACCGGCCTCTGTCAACACTGTTGCATCAACAATGGCTAAGGGTACGTTCAGCATTTTGGCAATAGTCTTGGCTATAAGGGTTTTACCGGTACCGGTTTGCCCAACCATTACTATGTTACTCTTTTGGATTTCAATTTCTTCATCCTTGCCCTTGGTCTGTAACAATCTTTTGTAGTGGTTGTACACCGCTACGGACATTACTTTTTTGGTCCTTTCCTGTCCAATCACGAAGGTGTCCAAGAAATCGTGAATCTCCATAGGTTTTTTCAAAACCAATTCGGAAGATAAATCGTGATTTTTGGTTTGTTTGGACTCTTCGGCTACAATGCTATGGGCTTGTTCTATGCATCTGTCGCAAATATGCGCATCGAGACCGGCTATCAATAAATTGGTTTCCGGCTTTTTTCTACCACAAAAAGAACATTCCAAATTTTCCTTTGCCATATTATTTCAATCTTCAACCATTGATAACGTAAAAAAAGTGAATTTGTTCTACGTTAATAGGTTGTTTTTTTAACCAATTGCGGTGATTTTACTTTTCTCTCACCAATATTTCGTCAATCATTCCATATTCTTTGGCCTCTGGTGCCCTCATCCAAAAATCACGATCACTGTCTTCATAGACTTTGTCGAATGTTTGGCCTGTATGTTTGGAAATGATCTCGTAAAGCTCATCTTTGATTTTGAGTACTTCTTGGGCTGCAATTTCAATATCGCTTGCCTGACCCTGTGCTCCGGAGAGTGGTTGGTGGATCATCACCCTTGAATGAGGTAATCCACTTCGTTTACCTTCGTGTCCTGCACATAGCAGAACGGCTGCCATGGATGCGGCAATCCCCGTACAAATGGTGGCTACATCTGGCTTTATAAATTGCATGGTATCGTAAATGCCCAAGCCTGCATACACACTTCCTCCAGGGGAGTTAATGTATATTTGAATGTCTTTGGAGGCATCGGCACTTTCCAAGAAAAGTAATTGGGCCTGTACAATATTGGCCACTTGATCATTGATTCCGGTTCCCATAAAAATAATCCTGTCCATCATTAATCTGGAGAAAACATCCATGGCAACTGCGTTCAATTGCCTTTCCTCGATGATGTTCGGAGTCATGTTCGTAGGGTACATGGTACTCATGATCTTGTCATAGTACATGCTATTTATACCGTGGTGCTGGGTAGCGTATTTTTTAAATTCTTTTCCGTAATCCATAGGATTTGACTCAATTTATCTTAAAAAAAAGGTGCCGAAAAATTGGCTTTTCGGCACCGTAAAGATACTTAATTTTCTTTTAGCGAAGCCTTAGCTGTATGCTTCCTTGATGAAGTCGTCATAAGAGACTTCCTTCACCTTAAGGTTAGCCTTTTCTTTATAAAGGTCCAAAAGTTTTTGGCTCATCAGTTGTTCGGATAATCTTTTTACCTCGTCCTGATTGCTCATTACCCTTGCGGCAACACTTTCCAATTCTTCTTCTTTAGGATCCATATGACCATATTGTGCCATTTGTGATTTGATGAATCCCTTAGCAAAATCCTTCAGCTCATCAAACTGCACTTGAAGTTCATTTTCTTGAATGATCTTACCTTCGATCAATTGGTAACGAAGTCCTTTTTCAGATTTTTCAAACTCCTCTTTGGCTTCATCTTCGGTAAGCGGATTTTCTCCACTGATCTGAATCCATTTTCTCAAGAACTCTGAAGGAAGTTCGAATTTCGTTTCATCAATTAATTTTTCGGTGATGTCGTTCAACAACTTCTGATCGGATTGTTGTTCGAACTGTTTTTCCGAATCTTCTTTGATTTTGTCCTTCAATTCTTTTTCTGAGGTCACTTTGCCTTCACCGAACAATTTGTCAAAAAGCTCCTGGTCCAAAGCTGCAGGCTCTCTTTCGTTGACTTCTTCAATAGTGAAGGTAACGTCAACTTTTAAGCCGTCTGCTTTATCCTGTGCAATGCCCAAAGCACTGGAAAGGAGGTAGTCTTCTTTAAAAAGTCCTTTGGTGGAAAGGGTAACAGTGTCACCTACTTTTTTGCCAACCAAGGCATCGACTGCTTTTTTGCTCTTGATTTTGTCCATTTCGATGGTGGCCTTATGATCGATTTCTTCCTCTTCATTTGTAAAGAAACCTGTGATCTCATCAGTTTTCCCTACTTCGGTCTTGGAAACCAATTTTCCGTATTGCTTTTGAATACGTTCCACTTGTTCTTTGATCATTTTTTTGTCGGCTACAATTTTATATTGGGTAACCGCTTTTTTGGTCTTCAAATTTACGTCGAAGCTTGGTGCCAACCCCAATTCAAATTCAAAATCCAAATTGTCCTTGTCCCAATCAAAATTGTCTTGTTGTTTTGGTAGTGGATTACCCAAAACATCCAATTTTTCTTCGGTAAGGTATTTGTTCAGATTGTCTTGTAGCAATTTGTTTACCTCATCTACCAAGACAGCTTTACCATACTGCTTTTTGATAAGTCCCATGGGAACCTGTCCTTTTCTAAAACCAGGAATATTGGCCTGTTTTCTGTAATCCTTTAGGATTTTCTCTACTTTGTCTTGATAATCTTCTTTGCTTACAGCGACTTTTACAACTGCATTAAGATCGTCAATCTGCTCTTTGGTTATATTCATCTCCTACCTAATTTGCTTTTCAAAAATGGGATGCAAAAGTAACTCTTTTTTGTCTTGTCACCAACTTTTTAAACTGTTGACTTTCAAACCATATGATTTCTATTGGTCTTCTTTTAAAATGGAGTGTAAAATGGCTTGCAAAAATGAGAGCAAAAGACTGAAAATGATTGCCCACCAAAAACTGGTCACTTGAAATCCATCAATGAGATTAGATGTCAAAAGAATAATTATCGCATTTATTACCAGAAGGAAAAGCCCAAGGGTTAGAATGGTAATGGGCAAGGTTAAAATGACTAAAATCGGCTTTACCAAAAAGTTGAGAACACTTAGTACAATGGCAACAATTATGGCAGTGAGCATAGAATCAACACCTACACCAGGCAATACATAACTGAGTATTACTACGGCCAAGGCGTTTAACAATAGTCTTAGGATGAGTTTCATGAATTTATTTTTAGGGTTGATGTAAATGAAAAAAGCACCGTATTTACGGTGCCTTTAAGATAAAGAAAATAATGTTTGTTTAGTCAATATATAATCCAGTATAGTCCAAAGGATTTACATCAGGTAAATTTGAACCGTATTTTGTATTTATAGCAGCTATAAAGGCGTTGGCAACAATAGCATAGCCTCTTGGTGCTGGGTGAACGCCATCTAAAGAAAAACCGCCTCCGGTAGCAAAGGTTGCATCTACAATACTACCATCAGCTTGCTGGAATCCAGTGTTGTTCAATTGGTTTAATAAGGTGTTTGCGTCAACAAAGGCAAGATCGTAGGCTGTTGCTAAACCGGCAATAGTTTGGTTGTACGCTGTTAAAGCGGTTTCAACAGTTGCTTGCTCTTCGGGAGTCAATACCCACTTATCTGCCAAAGGTACCGCAACTCCATTTATGGAAGTTGGGTTATTCGGGTCGGCGAGGGTACCAATAAAAGAGCTTGCGGTTAGCACTAGAAGATCTTCTTCCGTAGCTTGTCTCATATTGATTAAATCTGGATTAAAACCGGTCAAATCCGTCAAATCCTCATCAATGATGACAACGGCATTGCCTTCCCCCGGAGAAAAAGAAATAGTTCTTTGCGCCAGCTCTTCTTCGGTTATTAGATTCAACTGTTGCAATTGAGCTAAACCTGCATTATATGCTCCGTAAGCCTCTACACTGTTTAAGAAGGCAGCGGTAGCTTCATCCAAAGGAATGGGATTGTGAGGCACAGTGGTAAAGTAAGGTATGTCCGTTACATTTGGCAAATTGGCTATTACACCATCAGCACCGTTTGCTGTCATACTTTGTAAGATGAAATCAAGTGATCCTGCAAAAACATTTGGGTCTGTAATATCATTTCTGGAATAAGTACTAGGGTCAATATTTCCTGCTTGGTCAACCCCTGTCCCGCCACCTGTGGCGTAGGTAAGGATGTCGTTTGCTCCAATCCATAAAGTGAAAAAGGTTGCGCCTTGTGCGGCAGCATCTCCTATTACAGTTGCAGTTTCAGATGATGAAAATCTGGCAAAATAAGGGTTTGCCGTCCCCATGGCAACGCCTGTGACGCTTCCATATCCAGGTGCCAATAACTCATAGCTTTTTGCGCCAGGAATCCCCATGTTATTGTATGTTCCGGAAAGTTTGTTTGATACTTCGGTACTACCTTGACCTTCAACGGGAACAGGGCTTGGGCTTGCACCCAAAAAAGATAATATCAATCTGTTGCCTGCAATAGGATTACCTCCCAGTGTCATTCCTCCTAAGTTGTCCGCCATAAAAGGAATTTCAAAGCTCCCACCACCGGCCAAAGTGAAATTTGTGGCCAACATGTTTGGGAAAGATGCTGTTTGTCCATCAATGAACAAAGCATTGTCTGAGTAACCAGCGGTCAATGAGTTGCCAATGGCGACATAGTTGGAAAAATCCGCGGTTCCTGATGTATATTCTATTGGGGTTGGGTCTGGTGTGTCGATCGGAGTATCATCTTCACATGCAATCAAGAATAAGCCTAGAAATGGGAGTAGGGCATAAAACTTTTTCATATCAAATAATCTGTATCAGTTAGTTTATGTTAATCGTTATGGTAAAACCAGAATTAACCAAATCTATATCAAATTTGTCATACAGACAATTAAATGGGTAAAAAAATTATGCATGCATAATAAAAAGGGGTCAATTTTAAGAATTCAGAAACTTGAAGCTCTTCTCATAAAACTGTTTAGGATTTTCCGCATGCAACCAATGTCCGGCTTTATCAATGGTTTCGATTTTGGCATTGGGAAAATGCCTTTTGATCTCAGCTAAGTCATTGGGCTGTATGTATTCGGATCGATCACCGCGTAAAAATAGGGTTGGCCCATCATAAACGGCATTCGGGAATATATTCTCGCCAATTTCCTCCATTCGGTCCTTGAGGACGTCAAAATTAAAACGAAACCCTAGTTTTTCTTTTTCGACCCAATACAGGTTTTTTAACAAAAACTGCCGAATTCCTCTATCCCTAATATGGTTGGAAAGCTCCTCATCGGCTTCTCTTCGGTCGGATATTTTATCGAAATCCAAATGTGAAAGGCCATTGAATATAAAATCGTGATGTGGTGGATAAAATTTTGGTGCGATATCGGCGACAATGAGTTTTTTTACCCTATCTGGATGTGAGGTTGCCAGTTGCATAGCTGTTTTTCCGCCCATGGAATGACCCAGGACAAAAGCGGAATCTATGTTGTGATGATTCATATAATTAATGACATCATCACTCAAAAGATCGTAATTGAACTCATCGGAGTGAAAACTTTTGCCATGGTTACGCTGGTCTATCAAATGGACTTCAAATCCATTTTCAGCATATTTTGAACCAAGGGTTTTCCAGTTGTCCGACATGCCCAAAAAACCATGTAGGATTATAAAAGGTTTTCCTTTACCCAATATTTTTGAATGTAATATCTCCATTATTTTAATCGGTGTAAATACATGTTCACCACATTTTCAAGACCTAGGTAGAGGGATTCACATATTAATGCGTGCCCAATGGATACCTCTAAAAGATGTGGAATATGCTCTTTAAAGAATTTGATGTTGTCTAAACTGAGGTCGTGCCCTGCATTAAGGCCAAGACCAACTTCATGTGCCATTTTGGCGGCCTCTACAAATGGAGCTACTCCCTTTTGTTTATTGCCTTTGGCAAATTCTTCAGCAAAGCTTTCGGTATAAAGCTCTACTCGGTCCGCACCTGTTGCTGCAGCTCCTTTCACCATCTTTACATCGGGATCAACAAAAATGGAGGTGCGGATGCCATTTGCTTTGAAGGTTTTGATGACGTCCACTAAAAAATCTTTGTGCTTAATGGTATCCCAGCCTGCGTTGGAGGTAATGGCGTCCTCGGCATCGGGTACCAAGGTGACCTGGGTTGGCTTTACTTCAAGCACCAAATCAATGAATTTCGGAATGGGGTTGCCCTCGATATTAAATTCCGTGGTCACCACTTTTTTTAAGTCTCGGGCATCTTGGTAGCGTATATGGCGCTCATCGGGTCTTGGATGAATTGTGATGCCTTGTGCACCAAAAGCTTCGATGTCCTTGGTCGAAGTTGTCAGGTTGGGCACGTTACCTCCCCTAGAATTTCGTAATGTTGCCAGTTTATTTATGTTGACACTCAACTTTGTCATGGAGTTCTTTTTTAGATTGTCAAAAATAAGAATTCGGCATGCCTTTTGCCATTTTAAATTAGTATTTTGCACCTAATAGAATTGTTATGAACATTCAGGATAAAATAATCGGTACAGTTCCAGTTTTTAAGGTATCACAAACCTTGAAGGACGTAATCACTTTTTTTGAGGAGACCACGTATTCCCATGTGGGTATAACTGAAAATGGTGCTTATTTGGGATTGTTGTCGGAAAATGATCTTGCCTGTTTTGAGCCCAAAAAGAAAGTTGATGATTTTAGGTTTGAAATGGAAGACTTTTTCGTAACCAAGGAAACTGCTTGGTTGGATGTACTGGAAATGTTCTCTAGGAACGAAGCGAATATATTACCGGTTTTGGATGAAGACCGTTTGATTATTGGTTATTACGACCTTGAAGATGTAGTGGATGTATTTATTGACACTCCTTTCTTTAGGGAACCAGGAGCCATTTTGGTGGTTTCGATCGGGGTCAAAGATTATTCCTTTAGTGAGATTGCCCAAATTGTGGAAGGTAACAATGCCCGTTTGCTGGGAGCCTTTATCACAGGGTCCGAGAATGATATTGTAGAGATTACCTTAAAGGTGGGAACGCAGAGTTTGAACGAGGTGGCCCAGACTTTTAGAAGGTACAACTATACCATTGTGTTCGGAAACAGCGACGACCAGTTCTTGGAAGATTTGAAGCAGCGTTCCGACTATCTAGAAAAATATCTTAACGTTTAGTATGAAAGTAGCCATATATGGTCAGTCTTTTCAAGAAGAGGACCAACTTTGTGTAGAGGAGCTTTTGGACGAATTGAAGAAGTTGGATGCATCTGTTTATGTAGAGGAAAATTTTAATAAACTCGTCGCTAAGATTACCAAAGACCAAGTAAAGGGGACATTTACCCAATCCAAAGGATTGGATTCCTCTTTTGATATGTTCGTTAGTTTTGGTGGAGACGGTACCATGTTGCGAGCGGTTACTTATATAAAGGACTATGGTATTCCCATTGTGGGAGTCAATACGGGCCGACTGGGCTTTTTGTCCACTTTTAAAAAAGAAAATGTTCGCAAGCTCGTCACCGAATTTGAAGCTGGTCATTATACCATAGAGGAACGTACCTTGGTGGAAGTGGAGCTCAATTCCGGACTGGATGAGTTCAATGGATTAAATTTTGCCCTGAACGAGATTACCGTAAGCCGCAAGGATACAACATCCATGATTACGGTAGAAACTTGGTTGGACGATGAATATTTGACCTCCTATTGGTCCGATGGATTAATTGTTTCAACGCCAACCGGTTCAACTGGGTATTCATTGAGTTGCGGTGGTCCCGTAATTGCACCTTCTGCAAAATCCTTGGTGCTCACACCGATTGCTCCGCATAACCTCAATGCCCGTCCGTTGGTTATTTCTGATAGTACCCAAATTAGGTTAAAGGTATCTGGTAGGGAGCAAACACATTTGGTTTCTTTGGATTCACGTATCGCCGATATCCCAAATGATAAGGAAATCAGAATCAAAAAAGCGGACTTTACCATTAAAATGATTGAGTACAAATCCGAAAGCTTTTTGAAAACATTGCGGAACAAATTACTTTGGGGGGAAGATCGACGCAATTGATAACTTTAAAAACAATAAAAGGAGCGAAAAACTGTTTAACAAAGGAGAACAATTCTAAATATAAATCTATAGACCTTCCTTTACTCTTAATTCTTCAAACTTTTTGGATAGTATGCGGATAGTTTTGGCTGTTTTTCTATGCTGTGTGATCAAGGTAAGTGCACAGACCTACGAGATAGGTGTATTTGCCGGAGGTGCCAACATGATAGGTGATGTGGGGAGGACCAATTATATCTTGCCTTCGGGGCCTGCTTTTGGTGGAATCTTTAAGTGGAACAAAGGGAAACGCTATGCTTGGCGCGCAAGCGTACTTTATGGTAAAGTTACTGCCGATGATGCTAAATCCAGCATGGAATCCCGACAACAAAGGGGGTATGTGGTGGATAATTCCATATTGGAATTCTCCGCCGGACTGGAAATTAACTTTGTGGAATACAATCTTCATAAGCTCGGACCCGCCTTCACACCTTACCTTTACACCGGTTTTACCTACTTCAGGTACGATTTTAATTATATTGATGCCCTTCAAATGCAGGATATTAACCAAAAAGACGGTAGTTTTGCAATTCCAATGACGGTTGGGGCTAAGTATCGTTTAAATCAATTTCTGATTCTTGGGGCCGAAATTGGGGCCAGATATACTTTTACGGACAATTTGGACGCAAGTAACCCAGAAGGTTCCAATTTTGAGCAATTCCGATTCGGGAATATATTGAGCGACGACTGGTACGTTTTTTCAGGTATAACATTAACTTATACCTTTGGACGTAAACCTTGCCAGGATTGTTTTCAATAAAATGCACACACTAGAGGACGTAGATAAAGATAAACTGCCAAAGCATGTCGCCATAATTATGGATGGTAACGGTAGGTGGGCAAAACAGCGTGGCAAGCTTCGCATGTTTGGACACGAAAATGGAGTGGAATCCGTTAACCAAACCGTTGAGAGTTGTGCAAAACTACAAATACCCTTTTTGACCCTTTATGCTTTCTCTACTGAAAACTGGAAGCGTCCGAAGAATGAGGTGGATACTTTAATGAGGCTTTTGGTAAATGTCCTTAAAAAGGAACTGAAGACCTTGAACAAGCATAATATAAGGTTAAGGGCAATAGGTAAAATTGACACATTGCCCCAAAAAGTCCATAAAGAACTTACGGAGGTCATGTCCAAAACCGAAAATAATTCAGGTATGACCTTAACGCTAGCATTGAGCTATGGCTCCCGCGAAGAGATAAAAACCGCGGTTCAAGAGATAGCGACCAAAGTTAAAAATAACATAATTTCCCCCGAAAATATTGATGAAACAGTTATAAATACACATCTTTACGCGCACTTTTTGCCTGATGTAGACCTACTTATACGCACTAGCGGTGAATGTAGGATAAGTAATTTTTTACTTTGGCAGATTGCATACGCCGAATTATATTTTATTGATGTATTTTGGCCCGACTTTAGAGAAAGCCATTTGGTAGAGGCCATATTAAGTTACCAAAATAGAGAACGACGATTTGGAAAAACGAGCGAACAACTTAACTAAGGGTATCACAAACTCCATACTTTTAGCCCTTATTATCCCCTTACTATTATTCACAGCCCAGGGTATTGCCCAAGAGACCTCTTTTGAGGAGGGTAAACAATATATCCTTGGTGGGTTAACCGTTACCGGACTGCAGAGTTACAATGAGCAAACCGTAAAGAGCTACACCGGTTTGCGAGTTGGACAGCCCATTAAAGTGCCGGGAGATGAAATAAGTGCCGTGATTAAAAAACTGTGGAACTTGGATTTGTTCAGCAACGTTGAGATGTTCTATACCAAAATCGAGGATAATAGGATATTTCTGGAACTTAATATTACAGAACGCCCGACCTTGAACAATGTAACTGTATATGGTGTCAAAAAGAGAAAGGTTGAAGATATCATCGAAGATACAGACCTTAAAAAGGGCAAAAAGATTACGGAAAGTTTAATTGCCAATACCAAGAACTATCTTCAGAACAAGTACAAAAAGCAAGGTTTTCTCAATGCGAAGGTGGATATTGCCACATCTACAGATACCACAGGGACAAATGTCCAGAACATGGTAATCAACGTTAACAAAGGTGATAAGGTGAAAATTAAGAGCATCAACTTTGTTGGCAACGAAAAGCTATCCAATAAAAGACTAAAGAAGTCTTTGAAAAATACCAAGAAGAAAAAGTTTTACCGTTTTTGGAAGAAGTCAAAGTACATAGCGGCTGATTTTGAAGAAGATCTTTCTAACCTTGTGGATACTTATGCAGAAAGAGGCTACAGGGATGCCAGGGTTTTATCGGATACTTTTGTAAAGTTGGATGAAAAGAATATTGAGCTCACCATAAAAGTAGAGGAAGGAGATAAGTACTACTTTGGTGATATTAATTTTGTTGGGAACTCCGTTTATACCGATAGGCAATTGAGTCAAGTTTTGGGAATAAAGAAAGGGGACACCTATAATGGAGTATTGCTCAAGGAGCGCATTGCGGACGATTCCAAACCGGATGCTGAGGATTTGACCAACCTTTATCAAAATAACGGTTATTTATTCTCCAGTATTAACCCAGTTGAGGTATCTGCCGTAAACGATACAATCGATTTTGAAATACGAATCATTGAAGGAAAGGAGACTTTCTTGGACCATGTAACCGTATCGGGTAACGATAAAACCAATGATCATGTAATATTTAGGGAGATTCGTACTAGGCCCGGTCAAAAATATAGCAAGCAAAATATTGTAAGGACAATCAGGGAATTGGGTCAGCTTGGATTTTTTGATGCTGAACAAATTGTTCCGGATATTATTAATCCAGACCCGAATGCCGGAACAGTGGATGTTAACTATAGTTTGGTGGAATCCGGTTCTAGTCAAATAGAATTACAAGGTGGATTTGGCGGCGGAGGCTTTATAGGTACATTGGGACTTTCCTTTAGCAACTTTTCTTTAAAGAACATATTTAACAAAGAAGCTTATAAGCCTGTTCCCATGGGAGATGGCCAAACTTTTGCCTTACGTTTACAGGCCAGTAGAACGTTCCGTGTTTATAGTTTGAATTTCTCGGAACCATGGTTGGGAGGTAAAAAGCCAGTTAGGTTTAATTTATCACTATCAAGAACACAGCAATTTGCTACAGGTTATGACCAAAACGGTAGGTTGGATGTTCAAAAAGAACGAGGTTTCGCCATTACAGGAGTTTCTGCAGGTTTGGCAAAGCGAGTACAATGGCCGGATGACTTCTTTACCTTGTCACATTCATTGAGCTATCAGTTGTATGATTTTAACGATTACAACAGTGGACTTTTCAATTTTGGTAACGGTAGTTCCAACTCCTTAAGTTATACCTTTGGAATTTCAAGGAGTTCGCAGGGACCCAGTAGAATTTTTCCATTATCAGGATCTAATTTTGAGTTAACTGCTAAGTTTACCCCACCTTACTCTCTTTTTAGTGGAAAGGATTACAAACAGTTGAGACAAGATGTCGACGATATTACCCGTAGGCTTTTTGAAATAGGAGATCCAAATTCAGCATCAGCAGAGGAGCAGCTCGAAGCTGCTCAATTGAGTGATGAATTGGAACGAAAGGAAGAAGAACGGTTTAAGTTGTTGGAATACTATAAGATTAAGTTTAAAGGAGATTGGTATACTAGAATTGTGGATAAACTGGTTCTGCGTACCAATGCAGAATTTGGCTTCTTGGGAGCTTATAACCACGATATAGGCGATGTGCCTTTTGAGCGTTTTTACGTTGGAGGTGATGGTCTTGGAAACTTCACTTTGGATGGCAGGGATGTTATACAGCTGCGTGGTTACGAAAATCAATCGCTTACTCCTTACATCAACAATGCAATTACGGGCAGATTGGAACAGGATGGAGGGACTATCTACAATAAGTTTTCTTTGGAAATGCGTTATCCGCTTACGTTGAAGCCATCAGCTTCCATTTATGCACTATCTTTTTTAGAGGCAGGTAATGCCTTCAACAATTTTAATGATTATAATCCGTTTGAGTTAAAAAGATCTGCCGGAGTGGGGCTGCGTATATTTATGCCGGCGTTCGGACTCTTGGGAATTGATTTTGGTTACGGCTTCGACACAGATGCCCGTCCAGCATCTGTCGGACCAAGTGGCTGGCAAACACACTTCATCATCGGGCAGCAGTTTTAATCAATGGAAAAACGTGTATTGCTAATTTGTAAATGTCTCATTTTAAAATAAATAGTAATTTTGGCACGATATTTTCTATGTAAAATGCGGAATCAAAGATGAATACCAAAGTTCTTTTAACAATAGCTGTTTTGATGTCGACCCTATATGGGTTCTCCCAACGGGGAGTGCGCATAGGATATGTGGATATGGAATATATCCTGGAAAATGTTGAAGAGTACAGGGATGCGACCGAACAATTGGATGCCAAGGCACAAAAATGGAAGCAAGAAATTGAACTGAAGCAAAGTGTCATTGATCAAATGAAGATAGATTTGATGGCAGAAAAAGTGCTTCTAACCGATGAGCTGATTTTAGAGCGGGAAGAGGAAATCCAGATTTTAGAAAAAGAAATGTTGGATTATCAACAAGACCGTTTTGGGCCACAGGGTGATTTAGTGTTGCAAAAACAACTTTTGATACAGCCAATACAAGACCAAGTTTTTAACGAGGTGCAAAAAATTGGAGCGAATAAAAGATACGATTTTATTTTTGATAAATCCGCAGATGTTGTAATGTTGTATTCCGAAAAACGCCACGATATCAGCGACTTGGTATTAAGGGAGATATCACGAACCAGAAAGGTGAGTGCTTCCAAGAAAAAGCAAGATGAGCAGAGTCGTTTGGAACAGTTTAAGGAAGAAGAGGGCCAGATTAATGAGGCCTTGAAAGAAAGGCAAGAAAAAGCAGCGGAAGCCCTAGAGGAAAGAGAGAAGGTGGCAGAAGAGAGAAGGGCAGATAAACTCAAGGAGAGAGAAGAGCGGAAAAAAGCATACGAAGAAAGAAGAAAAAAATTATTGGAAGAGCGCGAAGCCAAGCGAAAAGCCAAATTGGAAGAACGAAAAAAAGCGCAAGAACAACAAAAGGATTCAATAGGATAATTATATATTGAAGCACTAAATTTAAAGTCAAAAAAGTAACGTAGAGAATCATGAAAAATGTAAAAAGGATTGCTGTAGCCCTAGTATTGTTTGTTGCGGCTACGGGTTTTGTAAATGCACAGAGCAAAGTTGCCCATATTAACGTACAGCAACTATTGTCTGAAATGCCGGAGATGAAGGCTGCACAAGCTGAATTGAAGAAATTACAGGAAACCTACAGAGCAGATATTCAAAGCTCCATGACAGAGCTTCAAAACAAGTATACACAATACCAGAACGAAGCCACTTCCAAAACAAGGGAAGAAAACGAACAAAGAGCGGTGGAGCTTCAAGGGTTCGAAAAGAATATTCAAGAGGCCGAACAAGCTGCCATGCAAGAAATGCAAAAGAAGCAACAAGAGTTGTTCGCTCCAATTTCCGATAAAGCAAAAGCAGCTATTGAAAAAGTTGCAGCAGCACAAGGCTTTGACTATGTAATCGATGCCAGCCCAGGATTGAGCTTGATCGTTGCTAAAGGAAAAGACCTTTTGCCAGAAGTAAAGCAAGAGCTTGGTTTTTAAAAAAATTTAACTTCATCAAGAAATAAATAAAAAAGGGAGAGGATATGTTAATCCTCCCCCTTTTTTATTTTGTTTAATTAAGCTTATCTAACTTGAGAAATGTTGGATTGAACAATGTCAATAGAACTAATTTTATCGTTCCAGTTGGAGAATAAAGCAGAGGATAAACTTTTAAATCTTTTGTGCCCGTATAACCCGGCTGAAATATAATAATTAGAAATCTCAATACTCTTTCCACTAAAGTTGCTATGTTCGTACATAATAACTCTTCTTCGAGTGTCATACCCATACCCTGGAGAGCTGCCATTTGGGAATCTAAAACTCCCTGTAATGCTACATGAACTTGCTTTGTCGTTAAAATTGACACTTTTAAGATTTTTCAGGTCATCTATGGAATTAATGGACATCACATTTCCGTTAAGATAACTGTCTTGATAAAATTTTACATTTAAGTTGAAAGGACCCACCAGTGCAGGGTTTTTTTCAGTACTTAGATCATTCTGCTTTCTGGATGTTAAAAGAAGATTGTAGTCATCTCCATAAAACGCAAATTTTTCAGCTTCATTTGTAAAGAAATAAATGATATCATTCTCAACGACAGTTGCTAATTCAGGCAGGTTATCTAAATTTTTTAATGTGGCGGGTAATTCACCAAAAGGACTTAAATTGCCATTTAAATCCTCTTGATATTTAATGTTGTAGTACTGACCGTCAAAATAGAATTTTTGGGTCAAAACTTGATTTTCTTCAATGGGATTTTCTGAAGTTGCGCTCTCGTTTGAACAAGATACAATCAATAAGCCAATTGTTAAATAAATAATTTTCTTCATTTTTAAATGGTTTTGTGTGTTTATACTTACAAGTAAAGTAAGTTAAAAAAAATATAAATGAAGTAAAAATACTGTAAATATTAAGTTAATATTTTAAACAAAGGTATCTAATAGTGTATAAACCAATAGGAATTTTTGACTCTGGTGTAGGTGGCACATCCATTTGGAAAGAAGTGGCAAAAATGCTTCCTTATGAAAATACCATTTACTTGGCCGATAGCGCTAACGCACCCTATGGTGAAAAGCCCAGGGAAGAAATTCTAAGGCTTAGTATCAAAAACACAGAACTTCTCCTCGACCGTGGCTGTAAGATGATCATAGTGGCCTGCAATACGGCCACAACAAACGCTATAGACTATCTCCGTTTACATTACCCCGTTCCATTTATTGGTATTGAACCAGCCATCAAACCAGCTGCGCTGCATACCAAGACCAAAAAGGTTGGTGTTTTGGCCACTAAGGGGACCCTATCCAGTAGTTTGTTTCACAATACCTCCAAACTCTTTGCCGAAGGAATAACTGTTTTGGAGCAGGAAGGAAAAGGATTGGTTGAGCTCATTGAAGCGGGTAAAATCCAGTCCATAGAGATGAATAAGCTTCTGCAAGGTTTTTTACAACCTATGCTGGAGCAACATATAGATTGCCTAGTGTTGGGATGTACCCATTATCCATATTTGATTCCGGTACTAAAGGATATTTTACCGCAAAATATTACCATAATTGATTCAGGGGAAGCGGTAGCACGCCAAAGTAAAGCTATTTTGGAGCGAAATAATTTACTTTCCGCAGCTACGGATCAGCCGAAATATATCTTTCACACCAATGCCAATGTAGAAGTTTTAAAAGATTTGATTAATCGACCTGCTGCCCAAGTCTCTTATTTGGATTTTTAAATACTACTTTCTTTTATAGGTGAGATAGGTGAAGTCGTATTTGTGCCTATCATCCTTTGGATGATATTCCTCGTTTACCAACTCCCATTGCTCTTCATTAATCTCTGGAAAAAAGGCATCAGCCTCAAAAGTACCGTGAACCCTTGTGAGTTCAATATCCGTAGCAATCGTCATGGACTGTTTGTAAATTTTCCCCCCACCAATAATAAAAGCTGTTTCGTTGTCCTCCACTAAACCAATGGCCTCGCTAATGGAGTGCACCACAGTACAAGGAAACTTGGGTGTGTAATCCTCATCCCGTGTAATGGCAATGTGCGTTCTGTTGGGAAGGGGTTTTGGAAAGCTCTCCAAGGTCTTTCTGCCCATTATAATCTTGTGGTCCGAGGTCAACTCTTTAAATCGTTTAAAATCATCCGGTAAATGCCAAACAAGCTCATTGTCCTTGCCTAGTGCATTGTTTTCAGCTGCCGCTGCAATAATGATCAATTTCTTCACTGATCTTTTTTTTTATTGATTTTAGAAAGTGGAAAGTCCGTCTCTATTTCCTTTTGAATTTCGCCTATGCGCTTTTTTTGAAGATCGACCAGTCGCTCGCGTTGCTGGCGTTCCCAGTTTTGTCCCATAAACTTGTGCGTCACAAAAACATTAAAAGCATGCAGGGCGAACAGAAAGGTCCAGGCCAATACAATCCAGATAGACCAATCATAAGCTTCTCCGTACTTTAAAACCTTGTTGGCAAGAATCAAAAATATACTTCCGATCAAAAAAATCACAAAGTGGGTGAACACTCTCTTCTTTTGTTTGATGCGTTTATGGGCATTTTCCAAAAGTTCGTGCTGCTCTAAATCTATTTCTGACTTCTTCTTTTTACCAAATGACAACATGGAATGGCTATCTTTATCAACAAAGATAACTGAATTGTATCCAAAAATCCCGACATGCAAAACCTAAGAAAAAAATTCCCCGTTCTTAATCAATGTATTTATGCCAACACAGCTTCCGCAGGTCTATTGAGTGAAGATTTGATGGAGTGGCGCCAAGGACACGACTTGGATTTCCTTATCGGTGGCAGCGAAATGAAGAACAAGAGTTTTGCACATATGCCCGAGATAAAGAAGACAGTAGGTAAATTTTTTAATTGCAAGGCCGAAAATGTGGCGTTGGTACCAAATTTTACTTTAGGATTCAATCTATTGTTGGAAGGTTTGCCCAAGGATAAAAAAGTGTTGTTGGTCAATAAAGATTACCCTAGTGTCAACTGGCCCTTCGAAACCCGAGATTTCAGTCGGGAGTATGTAGATGCCGATGAGCATATGGAGGAGAATATCCATAAAAAGGTGAAAAATGGAAATATCGATGTGTTGGCCCTTAGTTTGGTACAATGGGTGAACGGTGTCCGCATTGATTTTGACTTTTTAAAGAATTTAAAAAAGGAATTCCCCAATTTGATTATTATGGCCGATGGCACCCAATTTTTGGGGACGGAGGCCTTCGATTTTGAAGAATCGGGCATCGATATTTTGGGAGCCAGTGCCTATAAATGGCTATTGGCCGGCTATGGAAATGGTTTTTATTTGGTGAAGGATGGAGTAATGGACCAATTTGATTTGAAGGGCATTGGGAACGGCTCAGTGAATAATGATGCTTCCAAACGCAACAGCATAACCTTCTGTAAATTTTTGGAGCCTGGTCATTTGGATTCTTTAAATTTTGGAAGTTTGGAATTTGCCATCAATTTTTTGGATGAAATTGGATTGGAAAATGTACAGGCCCAATTGGAAAAACTATCGAAAAGAGCGTTGACGGCCTTTTCGGAATTGGACCTTTTGGAGCCGGCCATCACAAAGAGAAAACAGCACAGCACCATTTTTAATATAAAGGGAAATGAGAAACTCTTCAATAAATTAACGAAAGAAAATATAGTGGCATCCCCAAGGGGAGGAGGTATTCGGTTAAGTTTTCATTTTTATAATACCGAAGAAGAGATAGATGTTATTGCGACACTTCTAAAGCGTTGGTCATCAAAGTGATAAATGATAAAAAATGGCAATTTTATTTGCTAAAAGTGATCCTGTGGTTAGGTGGATTTTATCAAATTGATAAATCGATTCTAACTTATTGTAAATAAATAGTTTTATGTATTGTTTTGTGCTGAAATTAAAATTGTAGTACCATGGCGATCAAGAAACAATACTTAAAAAGCAAGCCTGTTTGCAAAGTAACTTTTTCAGTTCCTGCAGAAGAGGCAAAGACTGTTGCAGTAGTGGGGGATTTCAACAAATGGAACCCCAAGAAAAGCAGCTTGAAGAAATTGAAGAACGGAACCTTTAAAGGAACGTTTGACCTACCTGTAGAAAATAGCTACGAGTTTAGATATTTAATCGATGGCAACTATACCAACGATGCTGAGGCAGATCGTTTCCAGTGGAACGACTATGCCGGTGCAGAGAATGCGGTATTGGAAGTGTAAATCATTGTTAAGCCACCATCAAGTTCCCTGGACTGATGGTGGTTTTTCCTTTTTTAATTGGCAGATAGGGGCTATTTTTTAAAAATGGAGGTGTCGATTTCATCAAAAGAGGTGATGACGTCATAATTCCATTTGCTGTAGTCGTTATTGGCCGAGTCAACGATAATGATTTTTTTAGCCTTGGAATTTTCAGCAGCCAATATTCCTGAGGTCGAATCTTCAAAAATCAATGTTTCACTGGCATCGATTTTTAAAACATCCATAGCCTTTAAAAAGATTTCAGGATGGGGTTTACTCTTTATCTTTCCATTGCTGTAAACGATTTGGTCCAAGTCAAAATATTTTTTTAGCTCCAAGTGTTCAAAATAGAACTGTAGATTGTATAGGTCAGAAGCCGTTGCAATGGTAAATGGGATATTATTTTTGTCCAGATATTCTAAAAAGTCCAAAACTCCGGGGGCCAACGCCATTTTTTCTTTTAAACAGAGCGACTGGTAAATATCCTCTTTTTCTATACTCAAGGTTTCTATATCGTCTTTTGATAAATCTTTGGAAAACAGGTTGGACATGATTTCGGCATTGTTTTTACCGTGGATTTTAACGTTTTTTTCTTCGTCGGTAAGTGCAAAGGAATGCTTCTTTAAAAAAATGTCCCAAGCCTGATTATGTAAGTGGGTATCAAAAAATAGGGTGCCGTTAAAGTCGAATATTACACCTTTTATCACCATAAAGTTCAAATTTGTTCAATTGTCGATCCTCCAAGGAGGGTTTAGTCTATTTCGTCCAGTAATCCACAACGGTTACATCGGCAATGTGCGGGCCTGCAATATCGCCAAAGGCCACATGATCGGGATGGGTAAGGTAGGTGTCGCGATCAGCTTCGCTGCTAAACGTTAAAAAGAAGCAATGCGTAAGTCCCTTGTTCAGGTTTTCCGGACTGTTGTTCGTGCCCCATTCGTACCCTTTTATTTCGGAAATTTTTGAAGGTAATGCATTAAATGCTTCTTCTACTTGCTTTATATCTTCAGCGCTCGATGTCTCCTTAAACTTGAACAATACTACGTGGCGCAATTGAGGCCCCGTTACTTCTTCTGTTTTTTCCACAGTTTCTTCTTCTTGTTCTTCGATGGTTTCTTTTTTGGGTTGATCTCCACAACTGGCAAATAATAATGCGGCAAAAAGTGAGATGGCAGTGGTTTTCATTGTAATCATTTTTTTATGCTAATTTGAATCAAATGTACAATTTTACACAGTTTAATGTTGTTTCTACTTCCGCTATAACCTTTTTCCGTCACCCTGAACTTGTTTCAGGGTCTCAAAAGGTGTTTTCATTGTTTGATGAGATGCTGAAACGAGTTCAGCATGACCATTCGCTTTTTTCTGTTTCCATTGGTTTTGATTGCCTAGGGTCATAATTTATTATGATACTTCATCTGTTCGGTTTTTTACTTTTGAGTGATGACCTAAAACGATAATTTTTTTTTGTATTTGTTTGAAGATCCATATGCTTCACCTGCGGAACTGGCTGAAGTTTTGGACATGGGAATTGAAATGCTTTTTTATGTGGGAGAAGGTACCTTTTCGCGAAGGGAAATTCAAGATGTGGTGTAGCGTTGAGGAGGATTGTAGAGGGTTTGAATAATTTTGATTGGGGCGAGCTAGGAGGCTCAAACTAGCGCTGTATTTTAATTAGTTTCTTTAATTCGCTAATACTTAGAGTATCTAGTTTACGATGTAGCATTCTATGACAATTGGCACAGACCAAAGCTAAATCATTCATTTTGGTAATTGTTTCTGCTTCTATTTCGGATAATGGTTTTTTGTGATGACATTCTATAAATCCTTCTCCCAATTCACCATACATTTTAAAGAAATCAAATCCACATACCTCACATTCCAATTTTCCATGGGTTTTTAAATAGCCATCTTTTTTCTTTTTGTTGAGCTTTGAATTGCGTTCCCGATACTTGTGTAATTTATAGATTACTTTACCTTCTTTTACTTCTGGTTCGTCATCTTCCTCGTAATTACCAATTTGGTACAAGTTTCCTGTCAATTCTGAATTGGAAACGGTGTTTTTTATTTGATTAGCGATTCTATGCAATCCCTTTACATCATCCTCAAATTCAAAGAAAATTTTTTCATCCAACTTGCTGTATCTATCCATTCCTTTGCCCTCATATTTTGGATCAATTGCCTTAAAGTTGTTTAGCTTCATTGATACGCCATTTGGATTTCTAAACTTTATGCTGTCTATTCTTTCTTTGTGAATTGGAAGTGTGTTTAGTAATTCAGAAACTGCTATTACTTTGGGGTTTTTACTGTCCATTTCTCTTGACTCAATATTATGATATAGGTCGAGAGCGAGAATGATTTCATCCCGATGCCATTTAGGAGGTTTCATATGAGGTTTTAAAAATTTATATAACCCGAATTACTAAAAGTAACTCTAGTTATGTCCTCAAATCTATGAAAAACTAATAAACCCTATAGGCGTTACACTGCAACCACCCCTTTAATATGCGGATGCGGGTCGTAGTTCAAGAGTTCAAAATCATCAAACGTAAAGGAGAAAATGTCCTTTACTTCAGGGTTCAGTTGCATGGTGGGCAAGGGTCGTGGGTCACGGCTCAATTGCAGTTCCACTTGTTCCATATGGTTGTTGTAGATGTGGGCATCACCAAAGGTGTGTATAAACTCCCCAGGCTGGTAACCACAAACTTGGGCCATCATTAATGTAAACAACGCATAAGACGCAATGTTGAACGGAACGCCCAAAAAGATGTCAGCACTACGTTGGTATAATTGGCAAGATAGTTTGCCATCGGCCACATAAAACTGGAAAAACGCATGGCAGGGTGGGAGAGCGGCCTTTCCATTGGCCACATTTTCTGCAAACGAAACGGAAGTGTCGGGCAATACGCTGGGGTTCCAAGCGGAAACCAACATTCTACGGCTATTGGGATTGCTCTTCAAAGTATCGACCACTTCTTGTATCTGATCAATTTCCTCACTGTTCCAATTGCGCCATTGGTGTCCATAAACCGGTCCTAGATCACCATTTTCATCAGCCCACTCATTCCAAATACGCACGCCGTTCTCTTGGAGGTATCCAATGTTGGTATCTCCTTTTAAAAACCATAACAATTCATGGACAATGGATTTGAGGTGCAATTTTTTGGTGGTCACCATGGGAAAACCCTCAGAGAGGTCGAATCGCATTTGATAGCCAAAAACACTCAAGGTTCCTGTTCCTGTACGGTCCCCTTTTTGGTTTCCGTGCTCCAATACATGTTTAAGAAGGTCGTGGTACTGTTTCATAGTGGGGTTAAAGGTAAATGGTTAAGGCCGAAAGGACAATAGGTCAATGGATTGACTTATGAAGAGGTTATTAACCGTGAAAAAGGATAAAAGGTTTTTGCTAAAAGGCAAAGGGTTGCTAAATGGTTTAGCTTATTGTATTTTATTAATGAAGCTATGCTTTTTTGTAGTTTTTGAATAGATTTGATTGTAGATTGTGTTGACTCAGAAGAAAGAAAGTCCAAATCTTCACAAAGGATGATATGTGATTCCAATTCATAACCTAAACTAATTTGAAGAAATCGAACAAAATCTTTTTGGGAGCTTTTACCGCATCCTTCAGCGATGTTGGCAGGAATGGAAATAGCACTTCTTTGTATTTGTGGAATCAATCCATGTCGTTCGGAATCTGGTATAAGCTTGGTCAGGTTATAAATGTCCTTCACTAAAATTCGTCCCTCTTTCCAGACGGTCAACTCTCGAAAATTTCTCATAACTATGTATGTTGGAATTTCGAGGTTGAATGCTATATTTTATCTCTATTAATTCTTAAAAATGGCCTTTTACCCTTTTACCATTGATCTTTAGCCCGATAATTACCCTAAAATCATCCCCGCGATGGTAGCGGACAACAAGGAAGCTAACGATCCACCCAAAACGGCCTTCATTCCAAAAGAGGAAAGTACCTTGCGCTGACCAGGAGCCAAAGAACCGATACCTCCAATTTGAATGCCGATAGAAGCAAAGTTGGCAAAACCACAGAGCATATAGGTGGCCATAATCACGGATTTGTTGTAAGTAAAATGTACACCACTGGCCACATTTTTAAGATCTGCCAATTGGATGTACCCGATAAACTCACTTGCAGCCAATTTTATACCCAGTAGCTGTCCCATAAGCATAATGTCCTCGTTGGCGACACCAATTAACCACATGAGCGGTGCAAAAACGGTTCCTAGAATGGCTTCGAGAGAGAAATTTTCATAGGGAGAATTGGCGGCAATCCAGCTATTAAAAGTGGTTACATCGCCTATCCAGCCCAAAATCCCGTTCATCATGGCAATAAAAGCCACAAAAACCAAAAGCATGGCCCCGACATTTAAGGCGAGTTTTAACCCTTCGGTGGTTCCATTGGCAATAGCATCCAAGATGTTGGCGCCTATTTTTTCGGAAGAAACTTCTACCTCGGTGTTTACTTTTTCGGTCTGTGGATATAATATTTTTGAAATAACAATGGCACCGGGTGCTGCCATTACGGATGCTGCCAAAAGGTGTTTGGCGAATATAAGTCGTAACTCGGGGTCATCTCCTCCTAAAAATCCAATATATGCAGCCAATACAGCTCCGGCCACGGTGGCCATTCCGCCGATCATTACCAATAGGATTTCGGATTTGTTCATTTTTTCCAAGTAGGCCTTGATTAACAATGGAGCCTCGGTCTGCCCCAAAAAGATATTGCCCGCTACGGAAAGGCTTTCTGCCCCAGAAATACCCAATGTTTTGGAAAGCAACCAAGCCATCCATCTTACCACAACCTGGATAACGCCCAAGTAGTAGAGAACGGAGGTCAAGGCACTGAAAAATATAATCGTAGGTAATACCTGAAAAGCGAATATATAGCCAAAGGTATCCATATCCACTACTAGTCCTTCAAAGAGAAATTGGCTACCTGCACGGGTAAAGTCCAGGATGCTGACAAAAATGCCTCCTACCTGCTCAAAGATGTATTGAACGAAGGGAATTTTTAATACACCGATGGCTATCAATACTTGCAATGATAAACCAATGCCTACCGTTTTCCAATTAATGGCTTTTCTGTTGGAACTGAACAAAAATGAAATTAGAATGAGCACTGCCATACCCAATGCACCCCTCAACAAAGTTGATATGGAAAATCCTTGGTTGGGGATTATTTCTGCCACTTCCTCTTGGGGAATACTCTCTGTAATAGTTGAGCCAATGGCTACATTAAGTGAATCTGCGGGTAACGAACTTTGGCCGAAAGCGACCGAACAAACTAGTAAAAGTAAGAGTAAACTTTGGGTCTTTTTCGCCATGTAAGTTTTTTATTTGCGCTTGGAAATTTCATCCCTCAATTTGGCAGCCTTTTCGTAGTCTTCGCTGGCTACTGCCTTATCCAACTCTTTGTGGAGTTCTTGTAGGGACATTTCTCGATAACCGTGGGTGTCGGAACCGGATTCTATCTCCACCGCTTCGCCTTCTTGAAGGATTTCATCAACCATGATGCTGTCATCGTCATCTTCACTCTTCTCTTTGGAAGAAAATTTCAAGAAGATTCCTGCTTTGTCCAAAATAGTCTTGTAAGTAAAAATAGGGGCATTAAACCTAAGAGCAAGTGCAATTGCGTCGCTGGTTCTGGCATCAATGATTTCTTCCTCTTCCCCTCGTTCACAAATAAGACTGGAGTAAAACACCCCGTCCACTAATTTATGGATAATCACCTGTTTGACCACAATCTTAAACCTGTCCGCAAAGTTTTTGAACAGATCATGGGTCAAGGGCCTGGGCGGTTTTATCTCTTTCTCCAAAGCAATGGCAATGGACTGTGCCTCGAATGCGCCTATAACAATGGGAAGCTTTCTATCTCCCTCCTCCTCATTTAAAATAAGGGCATACGCGCCATTTTGTGTTTGGCTGTATGATATTCCCTTTATTTTTAATCTTACTAAACTCATATATCTACTCCTAAAACAAAAGGCCGTTCAAATAAGTGGCTTTACCAGTTATCTGAACAGCCCCTTGCAATGGGCAAATTAACAAAATTTAAGCGTTTTGGGCTTTAAATTCTTTTAATTTTTCGATGAGTTCGGGCACTACCTCAAAGGCATCCCCAACTATTCCATAATCTGCCGCCTTAAAGAAAGGAGCTTCAGGATCATTATTGATGACCACTTTTACTTTGGATGAACTTACTCCTGCCAAATGCTGGATAGCTCCGGAGATACCAATGGCAATGTATAGATTACTTGCTACTGGCTTTCCTGTTTGCCCGACGTGTTCGCTATGTGGGCGCCATCCCATATCGGATACCGGCTTGGAACATGCGGTGGCAGCTCCCAAGACATCGGCCAATTCTTCGACCATGCCCCAGTTTTCGGGTCCTTTAAGTCCTCTGCCGCCTGATACAACTATATCTGCATCTGCGATGGTTACTTTTCCGGTTACCCTGTCCACTTCTGCGGATTTAACGCTAAAGACATTATCGTTCAATGATGGATTAAAGTCCTCAACAGAAGCGGAAACATTGTTTTCCATAACTCCGAAGGCATTATTGGATACGCCAATAATCTTGATTTCAGATGAAATTTCGGTAAATGCGAAACCTTTATTACTGAAAGCGGTTCGCTTCACTACAAAGGGTGAAGTGCTTTCTGGGGCTTCTACTACATTGGGTACATATCCAGCAGTCAATTTTGCTGTAAGGATAGGGGCCAAAAACTTGGTGTCCGCACTGGAACTTAAGATGATCACTTTGGCACCTTCTGCTTTTGCAGCCTGTGCCAAGGTATCGGCATAGGCTTTGGCATTGAACATAGCCAATGATTCATCGGAAACCTTCAAGACCTTGGAGACACCATAATTGCCCAATGAGGCATCGTCTGATGCATTAAAAGCGACTGCGGTTACTGTTGTGCCCAATTCTTGAGCCACTTTATGTGCGTAAGAGGCTACTTCGAAGGCATTTTTTTTGAATTTTCCCTTAAGGGACTCTGTATATACTAATACTGACATAATTTCTTAATCTTGTTTAGATAACTTTAGCTTCGTTGTGAAGTAGCTCGACCAATTCACCTACGTTTCCGGCATCGACCAATTTAACGGGTCCTTTGGCGGCAGGTTTTTCAAATTTTTGGTCATGAGTAAGTGGTGTGGCATCAACAGGTTCTACCACGTTCAAGGCTTTTTTTCGGGCCATCATAATACCTCTCATGTTGGGAATGCGAAGGTCACTTTCTTCAACCAATCCTTTTTGACCTCCAATGATTAAGGGAAGCGAAGTGGTTATTTTTTCCTTACCTCCATCAATTTCGCGAATAGCGGTCGCATTCGACCCATCGATTTCCAATCCTATACAGGTGTTTACAAAGTTCATGTCCAATAAAGTAGCGAGTATTCCAGGAACCATGCCACCATTGTAATCGATGGATTCCCGTCCGGCAATTACAAGATCATAATCACCATTTTTTACCACTTCTGCCAGCTGTTGGGCCACAAAAAAACCATCTTTGGGTTCTGCGTTCACTCGAATGGCCTCATCGGCACCAATGGCCAACGCTTTTCTAATGGTCGGCTCGGTCTGTTGACCTCCAACAGTGACCACATGTACGGTTGCTCCTTGCTTTTCCTTGAACCACATGGCACGGGTTAATCCAAATTCATCGTTTGGATTAATAACAAATTGAACCCCGTTTGTGTCAAACTTGGTATCGCCTTCCGTAAAATTGATTTTGGAAGTAGTATCCGGTACGTTGCTTATGCAAACTAAAATCTTCATATATACTTAAGGTTTGTGTGCCCAAATATAGTTATAAAATCCGAAATTTATTATGCATGCATAATAAATTTTGTTCTTTTTTTGGATTTTCCTCAAGCTCTTTTCGGGTAGTTTTTGCTATTTTTGCTTGCGTTTTTAAGCAGACTATAAATATTTAGTACGATTTAATGAAAACATTACAGTTTAGGGAGGCAATAGCCGAGGCTATGTCCGAAGAAATGCGAAGAGATGATACCATTTATTTGATGGGCGAGGAGGTAGCCGAGTACAACGGTGCTTATAAGGCTTCCAAGGGCATGTTGGATGAATTCGGGTCAGAGCGGGTGATTGATACTCCCATTTCGGAGCTCGGTTTCTCAGGAATAGGTGTTGGTTCAGCAATGAACGGCAACAGACCTATCATAGAATTTATGACATTCAATTTTTCCTTGGTAGGAATTGACCAAATTATAAATAATGCTGCCAAAATCCGTCAGATGTCTGGCGGGCAGTTTAATTGTCCAATCGTATTTAGGGGGCCTACGGCTTCTGCTGGGCAATTGGCGGCAACGCACTCTCAAGCTTTTGAAAGCTGGTTTGCCAATACTCCTGGGTTAAAAGTTGTGGTTCCTTCGAATCCTGCTGATGCCAAAGGATTGTTGAAATCGGCCATCCGCGACGATGATCCAGTAATCTTTATGGAATCCGAGCAGATGTATGGTGACAAAGGAGAGGTTCCTGAAGGGGAATACACCATTCCATTGGGTGTTGCCGATATTAAAAGAGAAGGTACCGATGTTACCATTGTTTCTTTTGGTAAAATTATCAAAGAAGCCTATAAAGCTGCAGATGAGTTGGAGAAGGATGGTATAAGTTGTGAAATTATTGATTTAAGAACCGTGCGGCCAATGGACCATGATACGATTCTCAACTCTGTGAAGAAAACCAACAGAATGGTGATTTTAGAAGAGGCTTGGCCTTTTGGAAATGTCGCTACCGAAATTATCTATCACGTTCAGGACAAAGCATTTGATTATTTGGATGCGCCCATTGTTAAACTGAACACGGCGGATACCCCAGCGCCATATTCTCCAGTACTTTTAGCAGAGTGGTTGCCAAACCATGAAGACGTTATTAAGGCTGTTAAGAAAGTGTTATATAAGTTATAAAATCATATTTGTACGGTATATTAGCCCTGTCAACGTTGTTGATGGGGCTTTTTTTAGGGAATATTTTTTGATTAGAAATTACTTTAAACCAAATTTGACCTAAGTTTAGTGGGTTAAAACTATTGAGTTTTGCCCTTTGTCCCTTATATCTGCCTATGAAAAGATTCTTTTCCGTTTTTTTTCTACTCTTTATTGCTAGTGTTACTGCACAAACCAAAATCGAAGGTGTGGTTACCGATGATACCGGTATGCCCATTGCCTTTGCCAATATTATTTTCGTCGATTCTTCCGAAGGAACTATCACCAATGATAATGGACACTTTTATCTGGAGTCCGATGAAACTTATAAAACCATTCAGGTATCTTTCATAGGGTATGAAACCAAAGAGATTCCATTAAATCAGAAAGTGAACTACGGTATGGAAATCGTGTTGATGGAATCCGCCGAGCAGCTTCAAGAGGTGGTCATTTATACAGGAAAACAATCCAAAAAGAATAATCCTGCCATAGACATTTTAAGGAAGATATGGTCCAAAAAACGAGAGAACGGGGTTCGTAAGTTCAAGCAGTACCAGTACGATAAGTATGAAAAAATAGAATTCGACCTCAATACCATCGATAGTGCCCTGATCAAAAGCAAACTGTTCAAAGGGCTAGAGTTTATGTTCGAAGACTTGGATACGTCACGGATAACAGGAAAAACATACTTGCCCATGTTTCTTAACGAAACATTTTCCAAGGTATATGGCGATAATGTTTTGGATAAGGAAAAAGAAGATGTCCTTGGCAATAAAAATTCTGGATTTAGTGGTAACCAGTCCATAACCGCTTTCGTGGAAGACCTCTATTCCGATTACGATATTTACGATAATTACCTCAAATTTTTTGATAAAAGCTTCACCAGTCCACTTTCTAAAACTGGGGTTGATGTCTACAACTATGTATTGTCCGACAGTACTTTTATAGACAATAAGTGGTGCTACAATATTATATATTATCCTAGACGGAAGAATGAGCTCACTTTTAAAGGTGATTTTTGGGTAAACGACACCACTTTTGCCATTAAGAAGATTAACCTACAGGTCACCAAGAGTGCCAATATCAACTGGGTAAAGGAAATTTATATTGAACAGGATTTTGATGTGGTGAGCGATTCCGTATTTCTGTTGAAACGGGATTATATGTTGAGTGATTTCAGTTTTTCCAAAAAAGAAAAGTCACGCGGAGTGTATGGCAAGCGGACCACGGTTTTTGATAATTATAATTTTGACAATCGCCGCTCTGAAGAATTTTATAAAGCCGTTGCCGACCCTTATGATCCAAGAGTGTTCTCTCAAGATAGTGTTTTCTGGAAAAATGCCAGACTGGAAAGTTTGAACGAGGATGAATCGGGAATCTTTGAATTGCTCGATACCTTAAAAACAGTTCCCAAGTTCCGAACCTATTACGATATTGTAAGTATTCTTGGGTCAGGCTATGTGGAAATTGATAAGTGGAACGTTGATATTGGAGATATCTACAGCACTTTTGGATATAATGACGCAGAAGGCATTCGCTTGCGAGCTGGGGCGCGGACCTATTTTGGACAGAACGATATGTGGCGTTTGGAAGGTTATATGGCCTACGGGTTCAATGATAAAAAGTTTAAACACGGCTTTTCCGGTAAGTTTTTGCTCGACCGTAAAAATAGGCTCATAGTATCGGGTGGGAATCGCAGGGATATTGAACAGCTGGGACTTAGTTTAACCAGTACCAATGATGTCATGGGAAGGAGTATAGCTTCTTCCTCCTTGGTAACCGTTGGCTCAAACAATCGATTGACCAACATAAACCTTTCTACCTTAAATGTGGAAATGGAACCTGTGAAGAATTTTAGGATCAATGTAGGGGGCTCATTCCGGACATTGAGCTCAGCCTTACCAGATGCATTTAGCCTGGATTATGTCGATCCAGATTCGCCAACAGGTGTTGCATCAGAAGTAAAGCAGTTCGACCTCAATACTACATTGATATATACACCTGGTAAACGTACGATTGGGTATGGTGTGGAACGTTCTAATATTAATGATGATTATAGTACACTTGTTCTTAAATACACCAAAGGTGTAGATGGATTTTTGGAAAGTGATTTTGATTATGAGAAAATACAATTCTCCTATCGGCAACCATGGCAATTGGGAGGTTTTGGTAGGTTGACCAGTAGTGTGGAATTGGGAAAAACCTTTGGAGCCGTGCCATTGGGGTTGTTGAGCGTTGTCCCGGGTAACCAGACTTTGTTCTCGTTATATAATGCATTTCCCAATTTGGATTTCTACGAGTTTGTAACGGATACTTACGCCACAGTACATTTGGAACATAACTTCAATGGCCGTTTGTTTTCTCGTATTCCATTTTTGCGTAAACTCAATTTAAGGGAAATTGTAGGCGTAAGAGGTGCTTGGGGGCAATTGTCGGAAGAAAATGTTGCACTGAGCTCCCCAACCAATATTCCGTTGATAGCTCCAGAAGATCAAATATATTGGGAATACTCCTTAGGTGTGGGCAACATATTTAAAATACTTCGGATAGACTTTAACTTTCGAGGAAATTATCTTCAAAATCCAGATGCACGAGCATTTGGGATAACAGGAACCTTCGGATTTAATTTTTAATTAATACGAAACAGCCAAATTATGGGGGCTATTCCAGTTATACTGGTTATTTTTGCAGTATAAATATATCACTGACATGTCTAAAAAACCACGTATTACCTTTGATGTACTGGTAGAAATTCCCAAAGGTAGCAGAAACAAGTACGAATACGATTTTACCCTTAACAAAATTCGATTTGACCGGACCCTATTTTCCTCGATGATGTATCCAGGAGATTATGGGTTTATTCCAGAAACCTTGGCATTGGATGGTGACCCTTTGGATGTATTGGTTCTTTGTACCGAGCCGACCTATCCAATGGTGGTAGTAGAGGTAAAACCGGTCGGTGTGTTCCATATGACCGACGAGAAAGGTCCAGATGAAAAAATTATCTGTGTACCGGTTTCTGATCCAATTTGGAGCAAAAGAGACGATATCAGCGAATTGAACCCACATAGGTTAAAGGAAATCGAACACTTTTTTCAAGTATATAAAGATTTGGAAGAGAAGAAAGTAGATACCGGTGGTTGGGGAGATGTAAATGAAGCGGTTAAAATTTATAATGAGTGTGTAAAGCGCTATGAAAACAGTGACCACAAAAAGAAACGCACTTACACTATATAAATTACATAATAATAACTTTAAAAAAATGCGCTTTTAATAATTAAAGGCGCATTTTTTTTATTACTTCCTATTTTACTATTTTAGCTGGCATTAAAAAATTCTAAACAATCTAATCTATGGATTTAATCGTAAAATTTTTGCCCGTATTTGGTGTCGTGGCCCTTCTTTATGTATTCATCAAGAATGTATGGATTTCAAAACAAGAGGTCGGGAACGATAAAATGGCAAGAATTGCCAAGAACATTGCCGATGGGGCAATGTCATTTTTAAAGGCTGAATATAAAATACTGAGCATCTTTGTAATCTGTGTTGCCATTTTGCTCTTCTTTAAAGGAAGCAACGAAACTGGTTCCAATGGTATGGTGGCCGTTTCTTTTATTGTCGGAGCTATTTGTTCCGCTTTGGCTGGATTTATTGGAATGAAGGTAGCTACCAAAGCCAATGTAAGAACAACCAATGCAGCTAGGACTTCACTTGGAAAAGCCCTCGAGGTTGCATTTGCAGGTGGGGCTGTAATGGGACTTGGAGTTGTTGGTCTCGGTGTTTTGGGACTGAGCGGACTCTTCATGATTTACAGCGGTCAAGGCTGGGAACTTGCCGAAGTATTAAATGTGCTTTCTGGTTTCTCTCTTGGAGCTTCTTCTATTGCACTTTTTGCCCGTGTGGGCGGTGGTATTTATACTAAAGCTGCCGATGTTGGCGCTGATTTAGTAGGTAAAGTGGAAGCTGGTATTCCAGAAGACCACCCCTTGAACCCCGCAACAATAGCGGACAATGTGGGTGACAACGTAGGTGACGTTGCCGGTATGGGCGCCGACCTTTTTGAATCATATGTTGGTTCAATAATTGGTACCATGGTATTAGGTGCCGTTTTTGCAGGTATACCAGAATTTCAAAATGCTTTTGATGGCCTTGGCGCAGTTTATTTGCCTTTGGCTTTGGCCGCAGTTGGTATTATTATGTCGATCATCGGAACATTTTTTGTACGAGTAAAGGATGGTGGAAACCCACAAACGGCATTGAACATTGGCGAATTTGGATCGGCAGGTTTAATGTTGATAGCTTCATATTTTATCATTACTGCAATGTTGCCAGAATCTTGGGTAGAGGGCGGTAAGGAATATTCAGCTATTGGCGTATTTTGGGCAACTATAGCCGGTTTGGTGGCTGGTTTGTTGGTTGGAAAAGTAACTGAATATTATACAGGAACCGGAACAAAACCGGTGAATTCCATTGTTCGTCAATCCGAAACAGGTTCTGCAACAAATATCATTGCAGGTCTTGGAGTTGGAATGATGTCCACAGCAATTCCAATTATATTGATTGCTGCTGCTATTTTGGTATCTCACCATTTTGCTGGATTATACGGAATCGCGATTGCTGCTGTTGGAATGTTGGCCAACACGGGTATTCAACTTGCGGTTGATGCTTACGGTCCTATTTCCGATAATGCAGGAGGTATTGCCGAAATGGCAGAGCTTCCAGGAGAAGTTCGGGAAAGAACAGATAAATTGGATGCTGTGGGAAATACTACTGCTGCTATAGGTAAGGGATTTGCAATTGCTTCTGCAGCGTTGACCGCATTGGCTCTTTTTGCTGCTTTTATGAAAACAGCAGGTGTTAAATCCATTGATGTTTCCCAGCCTGATATTATGGCGGGACTCTTGGTGGGAGGTATGCTTCCTTTTGTATTCTCTGCCCTTTCCATGAATGCTGTAGGTAGAGCTGCCATGTCCATGATTGAAGAAGTGCGTCGTCAGTTTAAGGATATTCCTGAATTGAAAGCTGCTTTGGCCGTTATGCGCAAGTATGATTCGGACCTCTCTAAAGCCAGTAAAGAGGATTTGGAGATTTTTGAAGCGGCTGATGGTAAGGCAGAATATCAAAAATGTGTGGAGATTTCTACACAAGCGTCCATCAAAGAAATGGTATTGCCAGGATTGTTGGCCATTGCTGTTCCTGTTGCCGTTGGTTTTATCGGCGGAGCTGAAATGTTAGGTGGACTTTTGGCGGGCGTAACTACCGCTGGGGTACTTATGGCTATTTTCCAATCCAATGCTGGTGGAGCATGGGACAATGCGAAAAAAACCATTGAAAGCGAAGGACGAAAGGGTACTGATGCCCATAAAGCAGCTGTGGTGGGTGATACTGTAGGTGATCCTTTTAAGGATACTTCAGGACCCTCTTTGAATATTTTGCTTAAATTGATGTCTGTAGTTGCTTTGGTGATTGCACCTAGTTTGGTAAGTCTTGCTCCTGCGGATGAAGTGGGCATGCTAAAAGAAGATGGTACCATGATTTCCATTACCGAGGAAGGGATGAAAGAAACCAAGGCCGTTGAAAAACAAATTAGGGTAGAAGTGAGCAACACTGAGGATGGTGCTTACAAAGCCATTGTTACTTCCAGTACCAACATTAACGCAGAAGTAGTAGAGGAAACAGAAGAGTTTACAGCTGATACTAAAGAAGAACTTGAGAAAAAAATACAAGAATATAAGAGTGCTGAGGCAAAGAATTAGCTCTCGCTTTAAGGTAAAGCTGGAAAAACCACGCCATTGGCGTGGTTTTTTTATGCGGTCATATCGAGCGCAGTCGAGATGTATTAGTTTAATTTAAATGTAATCGGAAGGGAATATGAAACCTTTACGGGGACTCCTCTTTGTTGTCCTGGTTTCATTGTTGGTAATTTTGAAATAATGCGAGCTGCTTCTTCTTCTAGGGATTTATGTGGTCCACGAAGCCTTACATTGTCAATACTTCCGTCTTTTTCAATTGTAAACATAATACTAACACGGCCTTGTAGCCCCATTTCTTTTGCAGGATCAGGATATCGGAAATTCTTTCTTATATGTTTTTGAACCATTGCTTGAAAACAATCTCTTTTGTCTTCTTCAGTTTTTTCATTTTCGCAGCCAGGAAAAACAGGTGCATTCTCTACTAATACAATAGGAATCTCTTCCGTAATTTCCTCCTCTGCAACGGCCACATCCTCAATATCCGCTACTTTGCTGTCTTGGTTAACATCATTGGGCTCAATAAAGGTTTCCGTAATATCCTCATCGTTCTCTGCGATTTCAATTTTGGGAGGTGCTTGAATTTTAGGTTTGGGAGGGTCTGGTATTTTGATTTTGAGAATGGTAGCGTCCTCAATGAGTTCTTCATCAACTCTTTGACTAACATCCCAAGAATCAGCTTTGTAATAAGTTTTCCATTCCAAGGCCAAATATGCCATAAGGAGTACCAAGGTCATACCTACAAAAAAGTAGAGCAGACTGTTTCGTCTCAAATCAAGTTGTGGATTTTTTTTCGGTTCCATAATTTTCAAAGTTTTGGCCTAAAAAGGCGTAGTTAATAGCAGTGGGACAATCCCAATTCTAAACTACTTTGAAAAAGAACCAAAATAAACCGCCAATGAGTGAGCAGGCGGTTTGGGTGAGTGAAATAGAAAGGGGTCTCTAATTTATGATTGCTTGATAGATTAGAGCCCTTAATTTCCCATGGTCATCAATGTCTCCTGCAGGAATCAATTGGGTGAAATAAACTACCACCAATTCTTCATTAGGGTCTACCCAATAGGAGGAATGGTAGGCACCGCCCCATCCATATTCACCAACAGACCCTAGAGTACCTCTGTCCCCTAAATCTTCCACCACAGAAAAACCCAGACCGAAGCCTGTACCTCCCGCCCAAGGAAAAGGTACATCGCCCAAATGACTTACCGTCATAAGTTCGACTGTTTTTGGGGAAATGATTTGTATTCCGTTGAATGTACCCTTGTTCAACATCATTTGCAGGAATTTGGCATAATCCATAGATGTGCTTAAAAGTCCGGCGCCACCAGAAAAGCTTTTTCTGGAACCTTCCACATAAGCGCCTTGCCCAACCATACCTCCCGGATTTGGAGCACGTTCCAATCCTTTTTCAGAAGGTGAGTACACTACCGCAAAACGTTCCTTTTTATCTTTTGGGAGGTAGAAATGGGTATCTGTCATTCCCAAGGGGTCAAGTATGTTTTCTTTTAGAAATACATCCAATGGCTTTCCTGAAACCACCTCGATCAAGGCACCAAGAATATCAGTGTTGTAGCCGTAAACAAATTTTTCGCCGGGCTGAGACTCAAAAGGCAGGTCTGCCATTCGGGTAACCGTAGCCAGTATGGGTTCATCTCTGTCTGCAAAATACCAGCCTTGTATTTTTGCTTCCTCCCAAAGATCGGAGGCTATTCCTTGTCCATATGAAACCCCAGAAGTATGTGTAAGTAAATCACGGATGGTAATGGGCCTGTTGGCTTCTACAATATCGTAGGAACCATCATCCTTACTTACGGCAACCTTGGTTTCCATAAATTCGGGAATGTATTTTCCGACGGGGTCAGTGATCAATAATTTTCCTTGCTCTTGAAGTATCATAATACCAACACTAACAATCGCCTTGGTCTGAGAGGCTATTCTGAAAATAGAGTTTTTGGTCATCGGAACATTGTTCTCCAAATCATTTTTCCCGAATGTTTCAAAATAGGCGGTTTTGCCTTTTCGGGCTACCAGTATGGCAGCACCGGGCAATTCATTTTCATCAATATAATCCTGAAAGGTTTGTGACAAAAAATTTAGACGCTCGGAAGACATGCCTACTTCTTCTGGAGAAACCTTGGTGAGTTCTTGGGCATTAGTGGTAAAAAAGAGGAGAAGTGCAAACAGTAAAGTTGCATATTTGGTTGGGTACAAAGTTTTCATATAACTGAATATTAGTTTGTTTAGCGTGCAAAAGCATCTAAAGATACCTAATATTTTGTCTGTCAAAAAGGTTAGGAGAAGGCCAGTGTATTTAAATAAAGGGTGTTATTCAAATAATCCATGAATTTCCCCATCAATTCGGTTGATTACTTCACCTAAATCCTCCGGGTTGTCCACAAAATCGAGATTGTCCACATCAAAAATGAGCAACTTTCCCTTTTCGTAGGTGTTTACCCAGGCTTCATAACGTTCATTTAAACGGCTGAGGTAATCAATGGAAATGGAATTTTCGTAATCGCGACCACGTTTATGAATCTGGCTTACCAAGTTGGGAATGGAACTTCGCAGATAGATCATTAAATCCGGCGGTTGTACCAAGGTCTCCATCAACTCAAAAAGACCTTTGTAATTTTCAAAATCACGATTGGTCATCAACCCCATCGCATGGAGGTTGGGTGCGAAAATGTGGGCATCCTCATAAATGGTCCGATCTTGGATTACACTCTTGCCACTTTCTCTAATTTTTAAAATTTGACGGTACCTGCTGTTTAGGAAGTAAATCTGAAGATTAAAGCTCCAACGTTCCATCTGGGTATAAAAATCATCCAGATAAGGGTTGTCCACCACATCCTCAAAATGGGCCTCCCATTTATAATGTTTTGCAAGTAAGTTCGTTAAAGTTGTTTTTCCAGCGCCAATATTTCCTGCTACAGCAATATGCATGGGGTGTGATTGTTTTAAGTTGGTGTTTAATGATCAGGGAATTTCTAATCATCGCAATATACAAAGTATATCCACGTCTAGAAAAAAATCTGGTTCAAATGGGCGATCTTGTTTTAGTGAAGAACAAAGTTTTAAAATAAGTTCCAAATACGTACTTTTGCGCATCGAAACGAGGAAAGATTTGACTGATTGCAACCTCGGTTACCTTAAATAGGTGTACGAAAAATGCTAAAGCAGTTCTTGCCAGCTTACGTTGGCATCTCTTCGGTAAGGGTTTTGAACTACTTCGCACTTTTGTCAAATCTTCACATTAAAAAATAAAAATGGCGTATTTGTTTACATCAGAATCCGTTAGTGAGGGACATCCAGATAAGATTGCGGATCAGATCAGTGATGCATTGTTGGATAATTTTTTGGCCTTTGACCCCGAGAGCAAAGTAGCCTGTGAAACTATGGTGACCACGGGTCAGGTAGTGTTGGCAGGCGAGGTAAAGAGCCATACCTATGTGGATTTGCAGAGTATAGCCCGCGAGGTTATCAATAAAATTGGCTACACCAAAGGTGAGTATAAGTTTAGCGGGGATTCTTGTGGGGTGATTTCATTGATCCACGAACAATCACAGGACATTAATCAGGGAGTTGATCGCGGTACCAAGGAAGAGCAGGGTGCGGGAGACCAAGGAATGATGTTCGGTTACGCCACCACGGAAACCGAAAATTATATGCCCTTGGCATTGGATATTTCACACAAGATTTTGGAGGTGTTGGCCAGTTTGAGGAGAGAAGGAACCCGAATTCCATATTTGCGTCCCGATGCAAAGGCACAGGTAACTATTGAATATTCTGATGATAATGTGCCACAACGTATTGATACAATAGTAGTCTCCACCCAACACGATGAATTTGATGCAGATGAGGTCATGTTGGCCAAGATCAAGGACGATATCATCAATATTCTGATTCCAGAAGTAAAGAAATTATTACCAGAGAGCATTCAAAACTTATTTACGGACGATATAAAATATCACATCAACCCAACAGGAAAGTTTGTGATTGGAGGTCCTCACGGGGATGCTGGTCTTACTGGAAGAAAGATTGTTGTGGATACCTACGGAGGAAAAGGAGCCCACGGAGGTGGTGCTTTTAGTGGAAAAGATCCGAGCAAGGTGGACAGAAGTGCCGCTTATGCAGCCCGTCACATGGCCAAGAATTTGGTGGCGGCTGGTGTTGCAGGGGAAATTTTGGTACAGGTAAGCTACGCCATCGGGGTAGTGGAGCCTACGTCCATTTTTGTAGATACTTATAAATCTTCCAACGTGGATATGTCGGATGGTGAAATCGCGCAAAAAGCATCCGAACTCTTTGATATGCGACCTTTTGCCATTGAAGAGCGGCTTAAACTTCGTAATCCTATTTATTTGGAAACGGCTGCTTACGGTCATTTGGGCAAAGAACCCAGAACCGTGACCAAGGTTTTTGAATCTCCCTATAATGGAAGAATCGAAAAAGAAGTGGAACTGTTTACCTGGGAAAAACTGGATATGATTGATCAAGTGAAAGAAGCTTTCGGCCTCTGACACAACAGCATAAAAGAAATATAAAAGGAGCTTTAATAAGGCTCCTTTTTTTATTGGTATACTAATATGAACTTTAGTAGCTTTAGCCTATCAAAAAGAGTACATATGAGAAATTCAGTTAGAATCCTGTTTCTAAGTATTTTAATGTTGACGGTGACCGTCAGTTGTAAAAAAACAACAAAGACCGAAGCAAAAGTGGTCGACACCTATGTCGCTGACAATTACACCAAAAAGGAAGTTGATATTGAAATGCGGGATGGGATAAAACTGCATACCACCATTTACTCCCCGAAGGATACTTCCAAAGAGTATCCAATCATTATGCAACGGACTCCTTATAGTTCAAGACCTTACGGAGAAGATAATTTCAGAACCAAAATAGGTCCTAATGAGCATTTGATGAAAGAAGGAAACATCATTGTTTATCAAGATGTGAGGGGAAGATGGCTTAGCGAAGGGCATTATGAAAATATGAGAGCGTACATTCCCAATAAAACTTCGGATGATCAAGTAGACGAAAGTTCGGATACCTACGATACTATTGAGTGGCTGGTGAACAATGTGGAGAATAACAATGGCAATGTAGGGGTTTGGGGAATATCTTATCCTGGGTTTTATGCCACCTACGCCACAGTGGATGCACACCCGGCATTAAAGGCAGCTTCGCCACAAGCCTGTATCGGTGATTTCTTTTTTGATGATTTCCACCACAACGGCGCTTATTTGTTAAGTTATTTTAGGGCTACATCGCTTTTTGGAACTCCAAGACCAAATGGAGATGCACCTATTGATACGGCATGGTACACTTTGCCCAGTCTGCCCACAGAAGACCAATATCAGTTCTTTTTGGATGCTGGTCCATTGAAAAATTTGGATCACTTTTTTGAATATGAGACTGCAGATACCCCTACCATGCGTCCAGAGGGTGTAACCGATGATTTCTTTTGGAATGAGTTGAAGGAACATCCAAATTATGATGCCATGTGGCAGAGTAGAGGATTGATACAGCATTTGAAAGATGTAAAAAGCAGTGTGGCTACTATGATTGTGGGAGGATGGTTCGATGCCGAAGACCTATCTGGCCCGTTGGAAACCTACAAGAACATTGAAAAATACAACGATAACAATTACAATACCATGGTATTTGGTCCATGGGACCACGGGGGTTGGGCGCGAGACAGGGAAAGAAATGTTGTGGGCAACTACTATTTCGGGGACTCCATTTCCTTGTTCTTCCAAAAGGAGATAGAAACAAAATTTTTCAACCATTTCCTAAAAGGTGAGGGAGATGTTGATTCAGGATTGCCTGAAGCATACGTGTTCGATACAGGTAAAAAAGAATGGAAGCAGTATGATACTTGGCCACCAAAAAATGCCGTAAAGCAAACGATGTATCTATCAGAAGACCAAGAACTCACTTCACAGGCTAAAGGAACTGCAGGAATTCAGTTTATAAGTAACGTTAAAAAGCCCGTTCCTTATTCCGAAGATGTGAAGACCGTTTTTACCCCAAGAAAATACATGACGGACGATCAGCGCTTTGCTGCCCGACGTTCCGATGTTTTGGTATTCGAAACCGATGTGATGGACGAAGACATCACTTTGGCAGGCGACATCATGGCTCATTTAAAAGTGGCTACCACGGGAACTGCAGCCGATTGGATTGTTAAGGTCATCGATGTGCACCCTGCGGAAACGGAGACCAACGAGGAAATGCAAGACCACCTTAAAATGAGCAATTATCATTTAATGGTAAGGAGCGAGGTGCTTCGTGGTCGCTTCAGAAATAGTTTTTCCGACCCTGAGCCATTTACACCTAATGAAAAAACGGATGTGAACATCAAGCTTCAAGATGTGTTCCATACCATTAAAAAAGGACACAAATTGCAAATTCAGGTACAGAGCACGTGGTTCCCACTTATCGACTTGAACCCACAAACTTATGTGGATAATATCTTTAAGGCGGACGAATCCGATTTCAAAACTCAAACACATACCGTTTTCACCGATTCCAATATTGAGTTTACGGTGTTGAAATAAAAAATAGAAGTTCGTGGGGCAAGGTTGTTTGATGAAAATTTTCCAAAAGATTAGGAAAATCAATTTTTCCATCAGTATATTTGTCTCACGAAGTTCAAACACGTATTGTTAGTTATCAAGAAAGGTGGAGGGAATAGACCCGTTGAAGCCTTAGCAACCCTTGACCCTAGTCAAGAAGGTGCTACATTCTATCCCTTTGGGAATAGATAACATCACAGGTGGTTTCCGCCCCTTCTTTCTTATAACCTTACTATTTATTAATTGTTGACCCTTTGGGTCTATAGTCGTTTATATGGATTTAAGGCATTTGGCCATATCAGATTTTAAAACGTTGAGCGGATCCGTTCAAGAGATAAAGTTGTCGTATCAAGTTTTTGGGAAACCATTGCATACGGCACCTATTATTTTGGTGAACCATGCGCTTACAGGTAACTCCAATGTTGCAGGTAAAGATGGATGGTGGTCTGATTTGATCGGGGACGGAAAATGTATCGATACCGAGAAGTACACCATTTTATGTTTTAATATTCCTGGAAATGGTTTCGATGGTTTTATTATTGAAAACTACAAGGATTTTGTAGCTGGGGATATCGCTAGAATTTTTCTGTTGGGATTGGAGCAATTGGAGATTGATAAACTATTCGCCATTATTGGAGGTTCTCTCGGGGGGGGTATAGCTTGGGAAATGACGGCCATCAATACAAATATCACGGAACACTTGATTCCCGTGGCATCCGATTGGAAATCCACGGATTGGTTGATTGCCAACTGTCAGATTCAAGAGCAGTTTTTGGTCAATTCCAAACAGCCCGTGCACGATGCACGTATGCATGCGATGTTGTGCTACAGAACTCCGGAATCCTTTAAAGAAAGATTTAAAAGAAGTACCAACGAGGAGCTACAGGTTTTTAATGTGGAATCTTGGTTGATGCACCACGGTAAAAAGCTGCAGGAGCGTTTTCAACTGTCCGCCTATAAATTGATGAACCAACTGTTGAAGTCCATCGATATTACAAGAGATGGCGAAGAAGCTTTCAAGGCATTGCAGGAGAGTGATACCAAAATTCATATTATCGGGGTCAACTCTGATTTGTTCTTTACAGCGGAAGAGAACAAGGAAACGTTTAAAAGATTGGCTCAGGCCAATACCAATGTCACTTATGGCGAGGTGCAATCAGTACACGGTCACGACGCCTTTTTGATGGAGTTTGAGCAGCTGGAAAAATTGTTGGAGACCGTTTTCCAGAAGAATACGGAGCGCATCAAAATATTGAAGTTTGGCGGAAAATCCTTGGCCAACGGAGAGGGTATTGGACGTGTCGTGAACATTATCAGCAAAAGATACGAAGAAGAGGAACACTTTGCGGTTGTGGTTTCTGCCCGAGGTAAAGCTACGGACCAACTGGAAAATTTGCTCGAAAAAGCAGCGAAGGGAGCTGATTTTCAAACCGATTTGAAGAAGTTTGCCGACTATCAGAAAAACAACCTTGAAGATGTAGGTATAGATGAAGAACTGGCCACCATTGAAAAAATATTGAACGGAGTTTCCTTGACCGGGGATTATAGCCTTAAAACCAAGGATGAAGTATTGTCCTATGGCGAATTAATTTCTGGTAAATATGTGACTGCCGCCTTAAATGCAAAAGGAATCAAGGCAACATTGCTCGACTCCCGAGAACTCATTAAAACGGACGACAGTTTTAGCAATGCTGAGGTAGATGAGGGACTTTCCAAAGAAAATGTAATTCGGTACTTTCATAATTTGGAAACTGGTACTATTCCTGTGGTGACTGGTTTTATTGCCTCCAATAAGGAAGGGGTTACCACGACATTAGGAAGAAATGGTACCAACTATTCGGCGGCTTTGCTAGCCAATTTCTTAGATGCTGGCGAACTGATCAATTACACACATGTGGACGGTATTTTTACCGCAAACCCAGATTTGGTGCAAGATGCGAAGGTAATCGATATGATATCGTATAGTGAGGCCAACGAATTGGCGAATTTTGGTGCTAACATTCTTCATGCGAAGACCATAATTCCGCTGATTGAGAAAAATATTCCATTGCGAATCTGTAATACGTTCAACAATGATAACGAGGGAACTTTAATTGGTCCAAAAAGTGGTAATGGAGGTATTAAATCCCTTTCTGTGTTGGACAATATGGCCCTAATCAATTTAGAGGGTAGGGGATTGCTCGGTAAAGTGGGGGTCGACATGCGGATTTTTAGGGCACTTGGCCAAAATGGAATTAGTGTGGGTATTGTTTCCCAAGGCTCTTCCGAGCGCGGTATTGGTTTGGTGGTGGATGAATCCAAAGCCGATAAGGCCAAAAAAGTACTAGACCAAGAATTTGAGACGGACTATTCATCCCAAGACATCAACCAGATTTCGGTGGTAAAGGACGTTTCGGTTATTTCCATTGTGGGAATGGATTTGAGCAGTTTTCACAAACCATTCAATGCCTTGGCCAAAAACCAAATCACACCCTTACTGTTCAATAACACGGTTACTGGGAAGAATGTGAGTATGGTGGTGAAGAAATCCGATTTGCACAAGGCCATCAATGTAATTCATGGGCAAATTTTCGGAATTGCAAAGAAAATCAATCTGGCCTTGTTCGGTCATGGTAATGTGGGAAGTACATTGATCAGTCAAATTCTGAATTCAAAAAATAATATTGAAGACCGAAAGAGCATCGATTTAAAAGTGTTTGCCGTGGCAAATTCAAGAAAGGTGCTTTTGGATGCTTCGGGTGTTGGTGGTGATTGGAAAAAACGGTTGGAAAAAGAGGGACAACCCTATCAAATTGAAGATATTACCGCATTCGCCAAGCAGCATCACTTAGAAAATTTGATTGCCGTGGACAATACGGCGAGTAAATCTTTTGTGGAGAAATATGAATCATTGATTGAGCACGGTTTTGATTTGGTCTCATCAAATAAAATTGCAAACACGCTTAGTTTTGAAAAATATAAATCGGTACGGAAGTGTTTGGATAAAAATCAAAAACAATACCTCTACGAGACCAATGTGGGGGCAGGGCTTCCCCTTATCGATACCATTAAACTATTGCATCTTTCTGGAGAGAACATCACTCGAATCAAAGGAGTGTTCTCTGGGTCTTTGAGTTATATTTTCAATACCTTTTCAGAGAAAGATGTCTCTTTTTCAGAAATTGTAAGGGAAGCTATGGAGAGTGGGTTTACCGAACCTGACCCACGGGAAGATTTGTCCGGTAACGACGTGGGAAGAAAATTGTTGATCTTGGCAAGGGAACTAGACCTACAAAATGAGTTTTCGGATATTGATGTGCAAAACCTGATTCCCGAAGAGCTTCAAACTTTGGATTTTGAGAACTTCATGGAGCGCATTGGGGAGATGGATAACATTTATAAAGAAATCAAGGAGAGACAAGAAGCAGGTCACGTGCTGCGCTATGTGGGCGACTTGCATGGAGATTTGCAGCAAGACAAAGGGGTTTTGGACGTAAAATTGGTTTCCGTACCCAAAGAGAGTGCCCTGGGGCAGGTTAAAGGTTCCGATTCCATTATCGAAATTTATACCGAATCCTACGGAGAGCATCCTTTGGTGATTCAAGGAGCTGGTGCCGGAGCCGCTGTAACGGCAAGAGGAGTATTTGGTGACATTTTAAGAATAGCAGAAAAGATATAACTTCGACTCCGCTCAGTCACTAGCACTCAAAACACGGTAACTGAGCGGAGTCGAAATAGCTAGTTAAAAAAATCGTAACGGTGGCTGAGCGGAGTCGAAGCCACAATAGTCAACGGATGAAAGGTTATGTCTATATTTTGGAATGTTCAGATGGAAGTTACTATACAGGGAGCACCATTGAATTGGAAAAGCGCATAAATCAACATAAAGATGGTAGGGGCGCAAATCATACCAAAAAAAGATTGCCCGTTACGTTGGTATATGTGGAAGAGTATCTGAGTATTACATCTGCTTTCGAACGTGAAAAGCAGATTCAAGGATGGTCTAGGGCGAAGAAGGAAGCATTGATAGATGGAAAGTTTGATGCTCTCCCAAATTTGTCCGAGTGCAAGAATGAGACGAATTTTAAATATTACAAAGAAGAAAAATAAAGTGGCTTCGACTCCGTTGAGCCACCATATAAAGTAAATAAAATGAAAGATAAGAAATTCGAGACACAGGCAATAAGAACCCAAATGGAGCGCAGTCAAAATTTGGAGCATTCCAGCCCTATTTATATGACATCGAGCTTTGTTTTTGAAGATGCGGAGGATATGCGTGCATCTTTTGCTGAGGAAAAGCAGCGCAATATTTATTCCAGATATTCGAATCCCAATTCGAACGAGCTCATCGACAAAGTTTGCAAGATGGAAGGTGCTGAGAATGGTTTTGCCTATGCCTCAGGAATGGCCGCAGTTTTTTCCACCTTGGCCGCCTTGTTGGATGCAGGCGACCATGTGATATCGTCCAAAAGTATTTTTGGGTCTACGCATACTTTGTTCACGCAGTTTTTTCCTAAATGGAATATCGGGACCAGCTATTTTGATGCGAACGATCCGTCGGAAATTGAAAGTTTGATAAAGCCCAACAGTAAGATTCTTTATGCCGAAACACCGACTAATCCGGGGGTAGATGTGTTGGATTTGGAAGTGCTTGGAAAAATTGCCAAAAAGCACGACCTCATTTTTATAATAGACAATTGTTTTGCAACCCCCTATTTGCAACAGCCCATAAAATTCGGTGCTGATTTGGTAATTCATTCCGGAACCAAATTGATGGACGGACAAGGAAGAGTCTTGGCTGGAATTACTGTTGGTAGTGGTGAATTGATGGATAAGGTATATCGTTTTTCTCGTATTACCGGACCTGCATTGTCGCCCTTCAACGCATGGGTGTTGTCCAGAAGTTTGGAAACCTTGGCCATTCGAGTGGATAGGCATTGTGAGAATGCATTGAAGTTAGCGACATATCTGGAAGGTCACGATAAAATTGAATGGGTGAAATATCCGTTCTTGAAATCGCACCCAAAACATGAAATCGCCAAGAAGCAGATGAAAGCAGGGGGCTGTGTAGTAGCGTTCGAGGTAAAGGGAGGTCTCGAGGCAGGCAGGGAATTCTTTGATAGCATTCAACTATTGTCATTATCCGCTAACTTGGGGGATGCCAGAAGTATTGTAACGCATCCTGCATCTACGACGCATAGTAAGCTCACTACTGAAGAACGCGAGGCTGTTGGCATTTCTGATGGTATGGTTCGTGTGTCCGTTGGCTTAGAGCATATCGACGACATTATTGCCGATATAGAGCAGGCGTTGGGATAATGTTTCTATTATCTGGTTTGGAGGGTAGATTTTTAATTTTCCCTATATTCGTACGATGCTCTCGAAGAAGACAAAATACGGTTTAAAGGCACTTACATTTCTTGCCAAAGTAAAGGATAGGGAACCTATTCAAATTGCGGAAATAGCGAAACATGAGAATATTTCCCAAAAATTTTTGGAAAGTATTTTGCTCACTCTTCGAAGAAATGGACTTTTGGGGTCCAAAAAAGGAAAAGGGGGAGGGTATTACCTGATTAAGGAACCCGAGGATATTCTAATGACTACCGTAATGCGTGTTTTGGAAGGACCCATTGCCATGGTACCTTGTGTTAGCCTTAATTTCTACGAAAAATGTGACGACTGCCCTAATGAGGAGGAGTGCTCAGTTCATAAATTAATGCTTCAGGTAAGGGACAGTGCGCTAGATGTCTACAGAAATAACACATTGGCAGATTTACTGTAGAGTTCCTTAAAATTGAAGCTTATCCAGTAAGATTCTTTAAAAATCAAGTCCCTTTTTCCGTTAATCTACTAAAACTATAGGATAAAAGTGATTTTTAGCTTCATTTTACTTTTTATTCTAAAAATTAATTTTATTTTTGAAATTCCTATTAAAACTATAGACTATATATTTTATGTCACTCAATATAGATTTGGATTATTACAACAAGCAATTTAGAGGAATACCACCAGAAGAAATTATTAGTTGGGCATTACAATTGTCCAATAAAAGAATTGTTACCACTAGCTTTGGAAAGTACTCTGCGGTACTACTTAATACATTTAGTATGGAAGACCCTGGAATAAATGTAGTTTGGTGCGATACAGGTTATAATTTACCGGAAACCTATGAGCATGCTGCTTATTTAACCAATTTGCTCAATCTTAACCTCAATACCTACGTTCCCAAAGAAACAAAGGCATTTACGGAACATCGTTTGGGATTTCCTTCAGTGGACCAACCCGAACATGCCGAATTTTCCGAGATTGTAAAGCTTGAGCCTTTCCGAAGAGCTTTGGCAGATTTTAAACCGGATATCTGGTTTTCCAATATAAGAATACGTCAGACTGAGTTAAGATCTTCCAAAGATATTTTGAGCTATAGCAAGGATGGAATTCTTAAAATAAGCCCGTTTTATTATTGGACAGATGATGATTTGGATGGCTATTTGGAAGCACATAATTTACCAAAGAATAGCACATATTTTGATCCGGTAAAAGCATTGGAAAGCAGAGAGTGCGGCATTCACCTTCAATAGATAGATGACGTAGATATATAAATCATTTAATGTGATTCGTTTTTATAATAAGTATATTAAAACGATAGGAAAACTAGATTATGCAAAGCTTTAGAACAGAAATAGAAAACCCGGTTGTAGAAAAGGACATCATTGAATTGGAGAAAAAAATCCGCCAGTTCAAAGGTGGGAATATAGATGAAGAAAAATTCCGAAGTCTACGTTTGGCGCGTGGTGTTTACGGTCAACGTCAGCAAGGGGTTCAAATGATTCGTATTAAGTTGCCTTATGGAAAGGTAACTTCCAATCAGTTGCTTCGAATTGCCGATGTTTCTGATGAGTATTCTCGAGGACGGTTGCATATCACCACACGACAGGATATCCAGATTCATTATGTTGATTTGGAGCGTACACCTGAATTGTGGGCTCAACTCGAAAAGGACCAGGTAACACTTCGTGAAGCTTGTGGTAATACTGTACGTAATGTAACCGCTAGCGAAACTGCGGGAATCGATGTAGATGAACCATTTGATGTTTCTCCCTATGCCCAAGCGGTTTTCGAATATTTTCTGCGAAATCCGATCGGACAGGAAATGGGAAGGAAATTCAAGGTTTCTTTCTCGGCAAGTGATGAAGATACAGGACTGTCGTATATGCATGATCTTGGCTTTATCGCCAAGGAAAGGGACGGGGAACGAGGATTTAAAGTGATGTTGGCCGGTGGTCTGGGTTCACAACCGCGCCACGCCGATGAGCTTTATAGCTTTTTGCCTACGGATAAAATTATTCCATTGATGGAAGGTGTGATCCGTGTGTTCGATAGATACGGGGAGCGTAAGAGTAGGGCCAAAGCCAGAATGAAGTTTTTGTTGAAGGACTTGGGACTTGACGGTTTCAAAGAATTACTTGAAAAGGAGCAAACGGCAATTCCTCATGAAACCTACCCAATTAATTTCGAAGACTATCCTAAAGTCAAAGTTGCTGAGGTTGAGACACCTGAAGTTTCAATTGAAGACCAAGAAGCTTTTGAACAATGGAAGTCGACCAATCTGGTTCCCCAAAAACAAGATGGCTATGTGGCCATCGGTATTAAAGTGCTTTTAGGTGATTTTTACACTGATAAAGCCCGTGAGCTCGCCAAATTGGTACAGGATTATGCTGCAGGTGAAATTCGTTTGTCACTTAGGCAAAACATATTGATACCCTATGTTAAGGAGGAACTGGTTCCTTTCTTTTATCAGGAACTCAAAAAACTGGGCTTTGCCGAAGCAGGTTATAACAAGGCCTTGGACATCACAGCTTGTCCAGGAACCGACACCTGTAACCTTGGTATTGCCAGTAGTACGGGAATTGCAGATGAGTTGGAAAGGGTTATCAAAGCCGAATATCCACAGTATATCCATAATCCGGATGTGGTCATCAAAATCAGTGGTTGCATGAACGCTTGTGGTCAACATAATATGGCGCACATCGGCTTTCAGGGAATGTCCGTGAGAACCAAGGATAAACTGGTAGCACCCGCTCTTCAAGTATTGTTGGGAGGCGGAAACTATGGCGATGGAAGAGCAAGATTTGCAGATAAAGTAGCTAAGATTCCAAGTAAAAGAGGTCCACAAGCATTGCGCCTTATTTTGAACGATTTTGAAGCCAATGGAAATGGGGCATCCTTTACCGATTATTACGAGGAAAAAGGGCAACATTATTTCTATGACTTCCTTAAACCTTTGACCGATGTGGACAATCTAACCCAAGAAGATTTTATCGATTGGGGAAATGAAGAAAAATATAAAAAAGAGATAGGTATCGGGGAATGTGCAGGGGTCATTGTGGATTTAGTGGCCACATTGTTCTTTGAAAGCCAAGAGAAGATAGAAAATGCCGAAGAGGCCATCAAAGAAGGAAAATGGGCGGCAAGTATCTATTATTCCTATCAATCCATTGTGAATTCCGCCAAAGCATTGTTGACAGCGGAAAAAGTGAAGACCAATACCCATGCAAGCATCATCAAGGATTTTGATAGGCTGTATGTGGAAGAAGGAAAAATAGCCTTTGAGGGCGGGTTTGGTGAAGTGGCCCTTCAATTGAATAAGAACGAACCATCCGAAGCTTTTGCAAAAAGCTACTTGGAAGATGCCAAAACTGTTTTGGAAAAGTTGGAAAAGTTCAGAAAGTTAGAGTTGGAACATGCGTAGAGGAAAGTTGACAGTTGTGGGTGCAGGCCCGGGCGATGTGGATTTGATAACCTTGAAAGGAATCAAGGCCCTACAAGCTGCAGATGTTGTTTTGTATGATGCTTTGGTGTCTTCAGAGCTATTGGAGTACGCCGCACAAGCTGAGAAAATATTTGTGGGAAAACGTAAAGGCTGCTATGCCTATCAACAAGAACAGATCAACGATTTGATTGTTGAGCGGGCCGAACGAGGATTACAGGTGGTGAGATTAAAAGGAGGAGATCCCTTTGTATTTGGAAGAGGAGCGGAAGAGATGGAACATGCCGCCGCATATGGAGTGGAAGTTGCCGTAGTGCCTGGAATTTCATCCTCGGTATCCGTACCGGCATCACAAAACATTCCGGTTACCAAAAGAGGTGCTGCCGAAAGTTTTTGGGTGATTACCGGAACAACCAAGGAACACAAGCTTTCAATCGATGTGGCATTGGCCGCAAAATCCAACGCAACGGTAATCATTCTTATGGGAATGTCCAAGCTTGGGGAAATCATGGAACTTTTCAAAAAAGAAGGGAAACAAAATACACCGGTGGCCATTATTCAAAATGGCACAACCGATTACGAAAAGATTGGAGTTAGCACTGTTGCTTCCATTGAGGACAAGGCAAGGGAGCAGCAGTTATCCAATCCTGCTATAATAATCATAGGCGAGGTGGTGAACCATCGTCAACAACTCTTGGATGTTCAAAAGGAATATCAAAATCAGGGAAAAGAATTGCTAGAGAAAGTTTAATCAAAAATGTCAACTCGTTAGGACCCTGAGCGAAGTCGAAGGGACTTTCAAGACGAATTAAAGGAAGAATTATGATAAAGAAAGACATCATTATAATCGGAGCAGGCCCAACAGGATTGTTCACCGTTTTTGAAGCGGGATTACTTAAACTCAAGTGTCATTTAATTGATGCTTTGCCGCAGCCTGGAGGACAATGTTCAGAAATATATCCAAAGAAACCCATTTACGATATTCCTGCCTATCCAGAAATTTTGGCCGGTACTTTGGTTGATAACCTTATGGAACAAATCAAGCCATTTGAACCAGGTTTCACCTTGGGCGAGCGTGCCGAAACTTTGGACAAGCAAGAAGATGGTTCTTATATTGTAACCACGAACAAGGGAACACAACACCATGCTCCCGTTGTGGTAATCGCTGGCGGATTGGGGTCTTTTGAACCTAGAAAACCATTGATTCCAAATATTGGAATCTTTGAAAGCAAAGGAGTGGAATATATGATCAAAGACCCTGAGCAGTTCAGGGATAAAAAAGTGGTGATTTCCGGTGGTGGTGACTCTGCATTGGATTGGGCTATATTCTTGGCCGATGTAGCTTCCGAAGTTTCCTTGGTCCACCGAAGAAATGAATTCCGTGGTGCATTGGATTCAGTGGAAAAAGCAAGGGAATTGGCCAAATTGGGCAAAATCCAACTCTTTACCAAAGCAGAAGTAAAAGAGATTCACGGAAAAGACGAACTGCAAGCTGTTGTTATCAAATACAATGATGAAGATAAGGAACAAACTTATGTGGAGACCGATTACTTTATTCCGTTGTTTGGACTATCCCCAAAATTGGGTCCTTTGGGCAACTGGGGCTTGGAAATTGAGAAAAACGCTATCAAAGTGAACAATGCCAAGGATTACCAGACCAATCTTCCAGGGGTGTTTGCCATTGGTGATGTAAATACCTATCCAGGTAAACTTAAGTTGATCCTATCCGGATTCCATGAAGCAGCAGTTATGTGTCAGTTTGCCTATCAAATTATAAATCCAGATAAGCGATTTGTAATGAAGTATACGACTGTAGGAGGAATTCAAGGGTTTGATGGTTCCAAAAAAGAAGCCAAGAAAGAAGTGGTCCAGAGCATCAATTAAAATCAATTATATATTTCTTAAAAAACACCTTCCAGAAGCAATTTTGGAAGGTGTTTTGGTTTTTAGGGTATATTTGAATTTTACAAGAATATGGATAACCCTTTCACATTAAGTGATTTCTATGGTAAACTTGGTTTGCCCATCCCTGATAATATTGGAAAGGATATAGGGCATTTCAATGTTTTTAATATTTCCGAGTATCGTACGAGGTTAAGTAAAGGCGAAATGCGTTATGATCGGCGAGCCTATTTTAAGATTAGTCTCATTAATGGAAAAAACCGAGCTGAATATGCGGACAAGGTAATCCATATTGATAATAAGGCGTTATTGTTTGCCTCGCCAAAAATTCCATACAACTATGTGCCACAGGATGAGGAACAATCTGGCTATTTCTGTGTGTTCACCGAGAACTTTTTATCTAAAGATAAAAGCGGGATTATATTGGAGAAGCTACCTTTGTTTCAACCAGGCGGTTATCCCATACTCAATATCTCCGAGGAGGACTACAACGAACTCGAACTGCTATTCAAAAAAATAGACAAGGAACTTTCTTCGGATTATCCTTTCAAATTTGATTTGATTCGAGCATATGTAATTGAGTTATTGCATATGGGACAAAAGCTACATCCAGTTCAACCTGTGGAGAATGGAAAAAATGCAGCCATTAGAATAACGGATATGTTTGTGGAGCTTCTGGAACGGCAGTTTCCTATAAATACTCCAACTCAAAAACTATTATTAAAAACTGCCAACGATTTTGCAGAGCGCTTGGCCGTGCATGCCAACCATCTTAATAAGGTGCTCAAAGAGACCACGGGAAGCACCACAACTGCTGTTATCCACGCCAGAATATTCGAAGAGGCCAAAATACTACTTAACAATACTGACTGGAACATTTCTGAAATTGCATTTAGTTTAGGATTTGAAGAAGTGGCACATTTTTCCAATTTCTTTAAAAAGCACGCTCAACTATCCCCATTAAAGTTTAGGTCTACCGTCAAAGTTTGATTTTTGCAAAAAATCGATTGATACTTGCAACCCTTTTGGGATTGTTCACGGCTAATTTTGTTTTGAAATCATAAATCGAATAAAATGAGCAAAGCAAAAATAGCATTGGTAACCGGTGGAAGCCGTGGATTGGGAGAAGATATGGCCATCAATCTGGCCAAAAAAGGATTGAATGTTTTATTGACATACCGTACTAATAAAGCAGAGGCGGACAAGACCGTGGGTGAAATTGAAAAAATCGGTCAAAAAGGCTACGCGCTTCAACTGGATGTGGCCGACAACCAAAGTTTTGATGCTTTTGTGGATGATGTCAAAAGCGTACTTGATTCTCATTTTGGGACGTCAAAAATTGATTACTTGATTAACAACGCAGGAATTGGAATCAATGCACCGATTACCGAAACAACTGAAGAACAATTCAATGACCTTGTAAATATTCATTTTAAAGGAACATTTTTCTTGACCCAGAAATTATTGGCCACCCTTTCTGATGGGGGAGGTATTGTAAATATTTCCAGCGGATTGGCACGTTTTTCATTTCCAGGCTATTCTGTGTACGGATCTATGAAAGCTGCAGTGGAAGCACTTACTCGATATCAAGCCAAGGAATTGGGTGCACGTCAAATTAGGTCGAACGTAGTGGCTCCAGGGGCTATTGAAACCGATTTTGGCGGAGGGGTCAACAAAAATGATGAAGGTAAAAGAACAGCAATTGCCAATATTACTGCCTTGGGCCGTGTAGGAATCCCTAGTGACATAGGTGGTGTAGTAGCATTCTTGTGCTCTGAAGACGCCAAATGGATCAACGGTCAACGGATCGAAGTATCAGGTGGCATGTTGGTTTAAAAACATCACAGAAATTGAGCTCAAACGGGTTGAGTAATCAATCCGTTTTTTTATTGTTGGTTTTCTAAAAATTCAAGGGCTTTTTTTGCTTTTCACTAGGGAGAGCCGTTTCTTTGCAGTTCAGTTCATTAATAAGTTGAAAGTGTTATCAAGAAAGGTGGAGGGATTGGACCCTGTGAAGCCTTAGCAACCCTCGACTTCGAGAAGGTGCTACATTCTACCCTTGTCTTGAACTGGTTTCGAGACCTTTGGGAACTTTAATCTGTAAGGGGAAGGATAACGTAAAGCAAACAGTACAGCATCTACGCACTTTTCTTGATTTCACTACATCCTTTTAGGAAGGAAAATGGTATATGGAAAAAATTGAAGACATATTGAAGAAACGGATTTTAGTGCTGGATGGGGCCATGGGTACCATGCTACAACGCTATAAATTCGAAGAGAATGATTTTCGAGGAGAACGTTTCAAGGATTGGCCCAGTGATTTGAAAGGAAACAACGATTTGTTGTCCATAACTCAGCCTGAGGCCGTAAAAGAAGTCCATCGGAAGTTTTTGGAAGCTGGTGCGGACATTATTGAAACCAATACCTTTTCTGGGACAACCATTGCCATGGCAGACTACGGCATGGAAGAATTGGTTTATGAACTGAATTTTGAATCTGCCAAACTTGCAAAAGAAGTAGCGGAAGAATTCACTAAAAAAAATCCCAATAAGCCCAGATTTGTAGCGGGAAGTATCGGCCCCACCAATAAAACGGCCAGCATGTCACCAGATGTAAATGACCCTGGCTACCGTGCTGTATCCTTCGATGAACTTAGAGTGGCATACAAACAACAAGTGGAGGCACTTTTAGATGGAGGAGTCGATTTGTTGCTTGTAGAGACCATATTTGATACCTTGAATGCAAAAGCAGCTCTTTTCGCCATTGAGGAGGTAAAGGACGAACGCAATATTGATGTGCCCGTAATGGTCAGCGGAACCATTACCGATGCATCGGGAAGAACATTGTCTGGACAGACAGCCGAAGCTTTTCTAATTTCCGTTTCCCATATCCCGATTTTATCTGTCGGGTTCAACTGTGCCTTGGGAGCAAAACAATTGGTGCCTCATTTGGAGGTCGTTTCTGCCAAGTCGGAATTTGCCGTTTCCGCACACCCCAATGCGGGACTGCCAAATGCCTTTGGTGAATACGATGAAACACCCGAGCAAATGGCCGTACAGATCAAGGAATATGCGGAGAAAGGACTGGTGAACATTGTCGGCGGTTGTTGCGGAACCACTCCAGAGCACATTAAGGCCATTGCCGATGTGGTAACAGATTATAAACCGAGAAAACTTCTGATTCCAGCATAGTTTAAGTTTATGGCAACGAACAACGAACAACGATATTTAAAACTTTCAGGCCTTGAACCCTTGGTCGTTACCCCGGAAAGTAATTTCATCAATGTGGGGGAACGAACCAATGTCGCAGGTTCCAAACGGTTTTTAAGGCTGATCAAAGAAGAAAAATTTGATGAAGCCTTGGATATTGCCCGCCAACAAGTGGAAGGCGGAGCCCAGATCATTGATATTAATATGGACGACGGTCTGATTGATGGTAAAGAGGCCATGGTCAGATTCCTGAATCTTATTGTTGCAGAACCAGATATTGCACGGGTTCCCATTATGATCGATAGTTCCAAATGGGAAATTATCGAAGCTGGTTTACAGGTTGTACAAGGAAAATGCGTGGTAAACTCCATCAGCCTTAAAGAAGGAAAGGAAGAGTTCGTCCACCATGCTAAACTGATTAAAAGATACGGTGCTGCCGTAATTGTGATGGCCTTTGATGAAGTAGGGCAAGCCGATACCTTGGAGCGTCGAAAAGAAATTGCAAAGCGATCATATGATATTCTTGTGAATGAGGTGAATTTTGCCCCGGAGGATATCATTTTTGACTTGAATATATTCCCTGTTGCCACTGGGATGGATGAGCATAAAAACAATGCCATTGATTTTATTGAAGGCACACGTTGGGTAAGGCAAAATCTACCCTATTGCAGTGTAAGTGGAGGGGTAAGTAATGTATCTTTTTCATTTAGAGGCAACAACCCTGTGCGTGAGGCCATGCATTCAGCTTTTTTGTTTCACGCCATTGAAGCGGGAATGAACATGGGAATCGTAAACCCAACTATGTTGGAGGTGTACGATGATATTCCCAAGGATTTGTTGGAACATGTGGAAGACGTGTTGCTCAATAGACGAGATGATGCCACAGAACGATTATTGGATTTTGCAGAAACCGTGGTAGGCACTGCAAAAGAAAGTAAGGTCGATTTATCTTGGCGGGAAGAACCACTTCAAGACAGGATTACCCGCGCCTTGGTAAAAGGGATCGATCAATATATTATTGAAGATGTAGAAGAAGCACGTCAGCAGGCAACGAAACCTTTACAGGTAATTGAGGGTAACTTGATGACAGGGATGAATGTGGTCGGAGACTTGTTTGGGAGTGGAAAGATGTTTTTGCCACAAGTGGTAAAATCAGCAAGGGTGATGAAAAAGGCTGTGGCTTATTTGACACCTTACATTGAAGCATCCAAGGATAAAAACTCCAAAGCAGCTGGAAAAATATTGATGGCCACCGTAAAAGGCGACGTACACGATATTGGAAAAAACATTGTGAGCGTGGTCTTGGCCTGTAATAATTATCAAATTGTTGATTTGGGGGTAATGGTACCTCCGGAAAAAATCATCAACAAGGCTAAGGAGGAACAAGTGGACATTATTGGCTTGAGTGGATTGATTACACCTTCGTTGGATGAAATGGTGTTTTTGGCCAAGGAAATGGAGCGTCAAAACTTTGATGTTCCCTTACTGATAGGAGGGGCAACAACGAGTAAGGCACATACCGCAGTAAAGATTGACCCGCAGTACAGCCAAGCCGTGGTGCATGTAAACGATGCATCCAGGGCGGTGACCGTGGTGGGTGATTTACTTCAGGATGAAACCTCTGTCAAGTATAAAAAATCCATCAAACTGGATTACGAAAGTTTCAGGGACAAGTTTTTGAACCGCTCCAAACAGAAAGAGTATCTGACCTTGGAGCAAGCTAGAAAGAACAAACTTCAAATTGAGTGGAATCCATCAGAGATTAAAAAACCGAATCAATTGGGTATTCAGGTTTGGGAGGATTTTGATTTGACCAAATTGGAAGAATTTATTGATTGGACGCCATTTTTCCGTAGTTGGGACCTGCATGGTAAGTATCCCGATATTTTAACGGATGAAGTGGTGGGCGAACAAGCGACCGAACTTTTTGAGGATGCTAAAGTACTTTTGGAAAAGGTCTTGGATGAAAAATTGTTGAAGGCGAAGGCGATATTCGGACTGTTCCCTGCCAATCAAATTGATGAAGATGATATTGAAGTTAAAAATGATAATGAAACCTTCATTTTTAGAACACTTCGCCAACAGTTGAAAAAGCGCGAAGGAGTTCCCAATATTGCGTTGGCGGATTTTATAGCCCCCAAGGATTCGGGAATTCAGGATTACATGGGCTGTTTTTGCGTAAGTACAGGATTCGGAACCCAAGACTTGGCAGCTGAGTTTGAAAAGAATCACGATGATTACAATTCCATCATGATCAAAGCTTTGGCCGATAGATTGGCTGAGGCTTTTGCGGAGTACCTTCACAAGGAAGTGCGGACAAATTATTGGGGCTATGCGGTGGATGAAAATTTGGACAATACAGAGTTGATCAAAGAAAAGTATAGTGGAATACGCCCAGCTCCAGGGTACCCTGCTTGTCCTGACCATTTGGAAAAATTGACCATTTGGGAGTTGTTGGATGTCGAGAAAAGAATTGATGTTAAATTGACCGATAGTTTGGCCATGTGGCCAGCTGCCAGTGTTAGCGGCTACTATTTTGGACATCCACAGGCGAAATATTTCGGATTGGGAAAAATAAAACAAGATCAGGTTCTGGATTTTGCTGAGCGAAAAAATATTAAATTGGAGGAAGCCCAAAAGTGGTTGGCTCCCAACATAGTTGATGAATAAGCGATGAAGATTACCGATCACATAAAAAAAGCAAAGGGAGAAACTCTTTTCAGTTTTGAAATTGTACCACCTGTAAAAGGGAAAAGCATTCAAGAGTTGTATTCCAATATTGACCCATTAATGGAGTTCAAACCTCCATTTATTGATGTGACCACTTCTCGGGAAGAATACATCTACAAGGAAAAGGATGGTCTGTTGGATAAAAAATTGACAAGAACACGTCCTGGAACTTTGGGTATTTGTGCTTCATTAAAGCACAAGTATGATGTGGATACCGTGCCCCACGTTATCTGTGGAGGTTTTACGAAAGAGGAAACCGAATATCTATTGGTAGATTGTCAGTATTTGGAGATAGAAAATGTAATGGCGCTACGAGGCGATGCCAGAAAAGAGGAAAAATATTTTACACCTACCAAAGGAGGACATCAATATGCTACCGAATTGGTGGAACAGATTCAAAATATAAATCAGGGCAATTATCTGCACGATACTATTGAATCTAGTGATTTGAGTAGTTTTTGTATTGGTGTGGCAGGTTATCCTGAAAAACATATGGAAGCACCATCCTTGCAATCAGATTTAAAGCGGTTGAAACAAAAAGTGGATCTGGGTGCGGATTATGTAGTGACCCAAATGTTTTTTGATAATCAAAAATTCTTTGAATTTGTTGAGACCGCAAGGGAAATGGGAATTAATGTGCCCATTATTCCTGGGATTAAACCCATTGCTGTAAAACGGCACCTTCAATTATTGCCACAAGTATTTAGGGTAGATCTTCCCCAAGATTTAATTGATGCCGTTGAGGCCTGCAAAAATAACAAGGAAGTGCGTCAAGTTGGCGTGGAATGGGCCATTCAACAATCAAAAGAACTGAGAGAGGCCGGTGTGCCCGTATTGCATTATTATTCCATGGGAAAATCAGATAATATAAAGGCGATTGCCAAGGAACTTTTTTAATTTCCTACTTTAGCGCTCCATGAGGTACCTACTTTGCCTAATCTTATTGTTGATTTCATTTTTTGGGATTTCTCAAACTAACGAGGTTCCAAAGGATTTTGTATTTGATGCAAACCTATTCAATGGTTCAATTTTACTTCACAATCCCGATATTTCACATTTGATTACCGATCATCCTGGAGGTATTATTTTGGGTGTAAGTAGAAAAACCTATGGACATAAAGAATGGGAAACTGATTTTGGATATCCTGATACTGGATATACTTTTGTTTATCAGAACACTAATAACCCCACATTAGGTAAACTTTATAGTGTATACGGACATTACAATTTTTATCTTTTGAAGAGAAACCTTCAACTCAGAGTGGCCCAAGGATTGGCTTATAATACCAATCCCTATAATAAGGATGAAAATTTTAGAAATAACGCTTACGGCAGTCATATTTTAAGTAGCACATTATTAATGTTGAACTATCATAGGGAAAACCTTTTTGCAGGTTTGGGCATGAATGCAGGACTGTCTTTAATTCACTATTCCAATGCTAATTTTAAGGCGCCCAATACATCCACCAATACGTTCGCATTAAATGTAGGTCTAACCTATAATCTTGATAAGGATGCAGCTTATGAGTATTTAGCCCCTGAATCTAAAGGAAAAATTACGGAACCTATTCGTTATAACTTAGTGCTAAGGGGAGGAGCTAACGAAAGCGATGTGATCAATATGGGGAGATATGGCTTTGCCATAGTTTCGGCCTATGCCGATAAGCGTTTGGGTAAAAGAAGTGCCATTCAATTGGGAACTGACATTTTCTTCTCTAATTTTCTGAAAGAATTGATTCGTTATCAATCAACATCCTTTCCAGAATTGGATGTTGCACCTGATACGGATTACAAAAGGGTAGGGGTGTTTTTAGGACATGAACTGTTTGTGAACAAATTAAGCGTGATTGCCCAATTGGGATATTATGTGTACTATCCTTTTGATTTTGAAGGAAGGGTGTATAACCGAATCGGTTTGAAACGATATTTTGGCAATAAGGTATTTGGTGCCGTTACATTAAAATCGCACGGAGCCAAGGCTGAGGCCATTGAATTTGGAATAGGAGTAAGATTATAGAATTGCGATGTTGGAAGTCAGAAATTTATATAGGTTTAAGGATGTCATCTCGAGCGCAGTCGAGAGATGCTTCACGTTGGCTATTTTTCTAATATTGGTTTCCTGTAATGGCGATAATGTTCCAGCTTGTTTCAGAAATGCCGGGGATGTGGTTCGTGAAACGGCAGATGTTCCCGAGTTTACCGCCATTACGGTTTTTGAGAACCTAAATGTGGTTTTAAAACAAGGTGATGAACAATTGGTTGAGGTGGAAACGGGTGAATATCTCTTGAACGATGTTTCCGCAGTGGTGGAGGATAATCGTCTTGTTCTACGAAATGATAGCAGCTGTAACTATGTTCGGGATTATGGTTTGACAACAGTGTACATTACTTCCCCCAATATCACCGAAATTAGAAGCAGTACAGGTTTGCCTATTTCGAGTGATGGCGTATTGGACTATCCAAGTCTTAACCTGATCGCTGAAAGTTTCAATAATCCAGAAACCGAAACCACGGACGGCTCTTTTGATCTAAACCTGAATTCAAATTCCGTAAGAATTGTGGTCAATGGAATTGCCTATTTTAGGCTTCAGGGGAGCACTGAAAATTTTAATGTGACTGTAGCCGCAGGGGATTCCAGAATTGAAGCAGAAGAATTGGTTGCGGAAAGTGTGACCATCAACCATCGGGGTTCCAACGATGTGTTTGTGAATCCCCAACAAAGTTTAAGCGGTGTGATTCGTGGCACAGGTGATGTGATTAGCGTGAATCGACCTGCGGAAGTAGATATTGAGGAATTATTCAATGGCAGATTGATATTCCAAGACTGATATAGCTTCAAACTATGACATAAATCGTCATGGCCTATACTATTTCTCGTTAATTTCGAAGTTCAAATTGAGTGCTTGGGATATCTTTTTACACATATCAAAAATTTGTTTGTTCCGTTTCCAAAGGTGAAATCGATGGAAGGATTGTACGGGTTGGAAAAAGCCAATGCCCTTTTCCATAATCTGGTGGCGGAAAAAAAAGTACCTGGTTTGGCTGTGTTCATTTTGGATAAAGGTGAAATCCAACTTCAAAAAGGATATGGCTTTGCCAATTTGGAAAACAGGAAGAAAATTGACCCAAAGCAGACAGTTTTCCGAATTGCCAGTATCTCCAAGTGCATCACAGGATTGGCTTTGGGCAAAATGATGGAGGATGGAATCGTGGATTTGGATGAATCTTTTTATACCTATGTGCCTGATTATCCAAAAAAGAAATATGATTTTACGCTGCGGCAATTGGCGAGTCATACTGCAGGCATTAGAGGGTATCGGGGCAAGGAATTTGCCTTGAATCAAGATTATTCTATTAAAGAAGGAATAGAAGTCTTTAAAAACGATCCCTTGTTTTTCGAGCCAGGAACTGGTTATCTCTACAATAGTTTCGATTTTGTATTGTTGTCCTTGGCTATGCAAGAAGCTAGTGGGATACCATTTAAACAATACGTAGAGAAAAATATATTGACACCTTTGGGCCTGAAAAACACTTTCTCACAGCAAAAAAGTGTCAGACCGAGCGCAGTCGAGAACATAGCACAGTTCTATACAAAAACATCATTATGCTTTAAACAGGCTGTTGAAGTAAATAATGCCTATAAACTGGCTGGAGGTGGCTATTTATCAACTTGTGAAGATGTGGCTAAACTGGGAAAGTTAATCCTACAGCATAAATTGCTCACAAAAGAAACCTATGATCAATTGTTGACATCTCAAATCATAGAGGGCCAACCCACTTTCTATGGTCTTGGGTTTCAGGTCAGCCAAGACGTTAAGGGGAGACCATTTGTAGGACACGTTGGGAATAGCGTTGGCGCCTATACCAACCTTTTTGTGTATCCCGAAAAGGAAAAAGTGGTTGCTATTCTCATTAACTGTACAGACCCAAAGGTGCAACCTATTTTGGATGAGGCGATTGATTCGGTTTTGAATTTGTGAACCTCAAGATTTTTACTGAAATTTAATCCAAACACCGTCATTTTGAAATATTTACCACTCCTTTTATTCCTATTAGTGCAGATGTTTTCCACAAGCTTGTATGCTAGGGAGAATTTTTCTTTGGAAAAAGTTTTTTTGCAAACCGATAGTCTTGACAGTGGGTTAACCTCGATGGAATGGAAAAAATTCAAAAAATTTGAGCAAGTACTGCATGATTCAGGCTTAACTAAAAATGAACAGGAAGAACAGTTAACGGTTTATGCCCGCGATTCACTAAAAATATTGGAGGTAAAGCTCATTGCAATCAAAGTTTTAGAGGAGAAAAGTCTTTTGAACAGGGATATTGCCGATAATCCATCTTACTACGTGTCATTGCTGGGGAAATTAAAAGATAGCAACATTCCTCCCTCCGAATATCTTTTTCTGGAAGAGAAACTGGCGTATATCAACCAAGAGGTGGTAATGGAGAAATTAAAATGGAGTAGGTCGGTGAATATTGGTCTAATTGCACTTATATTATTATTGACCTATTTGGTTGTTAGGCAAAGAAAGGGACAAAACAAATCAATTCTTCCCGAGTTGAGCAAACAGGAAACTTTGGTTCGCAACCTTATCCTTCAAGGCAAAAGCAATAAGGAAATAGCCAACGAACTTTATATTAGTTTAAGTACGGTAAAAAGTCACATCACTAACATTTACAGTAAATCAAATGTGGCCAATAGGCGGGAACTGCTGGAAAATAGCACGGGTACTAGCACCTAAATCAGACCTATTAGGCTTTATCTGAGCCAATTTACCCTCGTAATTTGTTTCAAAATTGAACGGTTTTGAAACAGCTCTCTTTGTTATTTTTTGCATTATACATTTCAAGTTATGGTCAACAACAATTTACTTTTAAGGGAAGTGTTATTGATGAAAACAATCAGATGGTTTCCATTGGGGATGTCCTTTTGTTTGATTCCAATAAAGAAAATCTAATAGCTTACACTTCCTTGGTGAATGGTGAGTTCTTATTTGATGAGGTAAATAGAGGGGAGTATTTACTGGAAGTATCTGCTTTAGGTTTAAAAAAATATTCCAAGCAAATCATCTTGAATAAGAACCTTGAATTTTCTATTCAGTTGGAAGAACAATTGACAGAGCTTGAAGCTGTTGAGGTTACCGCCCTGCAAAACCCCATAACCACAGCTAATGGCAATCTTAAGATCGATTTGCAAAATCCTGTTTTTGCTTCCATCGTGGATCCTATGGAAGTCCTTTTAAAAGTGCCCAATATTCAAATTTCACCGGATAGAGAGTCCATTTCGGTAATTTCTAAAGGGAGCCCTTTAATTTATTTGGGCAACCAGCGTATCAGTTTGGATGAATTCAAGGGATTGTCGATAGAAGCGATTGAGAGCATCGAACTTATCAACAATCCATCACCCAAATATGAAGCGGAAGGCCTAGCTGTGCTTTTGATTCATTTGAAAAAAAACATGGACAAAGGAACCACCTTGAGTCTGGGCAAAACTTTATCCTTTAGGCAAAATACCAACAATTATCTAAGCTCCAACGGAAGTTTTTCCAATGGAAAATGGAGCCTTCGAGGTAATCTCAATTATAATGTGATTGGGCAATGGGAGAGCAATACTTTTGAGTTTACAATTCCTGATGAGGACATTTATTCGGATTATTTGGTGCTGATTCCAGATAATAAAAGGGTTCAAATTAATAGTGGATTGGGATTCTATTACCCTTTTAACGATAGTGATTACATTTCTTTCAATTCCACGATGAAGCTTCAAACAGATGATGCGGATTTTGAAACAAACACTTTTGTGAGGAAGGGCGACGAAGAGGATAATATTTTATCGGAACCTGAAAATGATAATAGACGGGGTTATTTTAGTGGTAATTTCAATTTCAATAAAAAGCTGGATACTAATTGGAACCTTTTTACAGGAGTCCAATATTCCTCCTTCAAACAAAAATTGAACACCGATATTTTTAACAACTATAATGATGAAGGATTTACTTTGGATGAATCCAGATATCAGGAATATGAAATAGGTTCATTGGCTGCTCGTCTTGATGTTGAACATACAATTTCTGAAAATTTAAAAAGTGAGTTTGGGATTAGTTGGAACGAAGCACGGGCCAATGCTCATTCCAATGTTCAGCAATTGGTTGCCCAAAATGAAGTATATGTTGATTATGATTATAAAGAACAGCTGTACGCTTCCTATTTGAACTTTAGTTCAAATTTGAATAAGAAACTGGATTTGAACATTGGGGTTAGGGTGGAAAACAATAGTGTAAATGGTATTCTGAACAACGAAACCAATCCTCTGGTCAATAGAGAGAACACTAGATTTTTCCCCAAGGCAGGGATCAATTTTCAGATGGATAGTACCAAAGCTCTATCATTGAACTATTCCAAAAGTATTACACGCCCCAATTTTTCACGTACCAGCTCTGTTTCCGTATTTATCAATCCTTTTTTGGAAGCTACCAATAATATAAACTTGCTGCCGACCATTTCCCAACGGGTTTCTTCCAATTTCCAATGGAAGAACAAATCATTTTTTATGGATGTTTACCAAAAGGACCATCCATCGTACTACGCTATTAGTTATGAAGCACCGGATACCACTGCGACTCTTTCTCCAACTAATTTTGAAAAGGAGTCGGGCTTTTATGTGGGGGTTACCCTTCCATTTTCGTACAAAATTTGGACTTCCACGACCGCTGTGAGTTTAAACTATAATAAGATCAAGGATTCCTCAGCGATTGTAGCAACGGCCAAGCCTTTTGTGTATGCTTATACCGACCAACAATTTAAAGTTGCCACAGATACTATTGTTTCTTTTGGCGGATGGATGATGACCGAACGCAATGAAGGAATTTATACCAGAAATGCTATGTTGGTGCTTAATACTTCGGTTACCAAGACCTTTTTTGATAAACTCCAATGTGCCATCCGTTTAAACGATATTACCAAAGCAATGAACTATGAGGAAAGCTATTCCATTAATGGGGTAGAGGCCAATGGAACCTTTTTTGTGGATGCTAGGGAAATTGCTTTTGCGTTAAAATATAAGTTTGGGGACAAAACTTCTAAATTCAAAAACAAAGATGTTGATGAGAATTTGAATCGAATCAATTGATGTTTACACTTTTTCTTTCATTTTTTCTTCTTTCTCGAGGGCAAATTGCTTGCAAAGCTCCAAGGTTTCGGTTACGTCATCCAATGTGGTTCTTGGATTTATAAGGCACATGCGTAAAACAATTTGCCCATTCAAGATGGTAGTCACCAATAAAGCTTTTCTGGACTCCACCACTTTTTCGGAAATGTACTGGTTGAATTCATCCAGCTCTTTGTCGCCGTAGTTTTTATGTATGGGGTTGTACCTAAAATTGATTACGGCCAAGGTTGCGGGAAAGACAACTTCCCAACTTTTACTGCCCCTCAAAATGTTTTCAACTTCCTCAGCAAGGTCAATATTGTAGGTGATGGCATCCCTAAACTCTTTTAAACCAAAGGTTTTTAGCGACATATAGAACTTAAGCGCCCTAAATCTTCGAGTCAGTTGGATTCCGTGGTCGTAAAAGTTGATTTCTGAAGTATTTCCCTCGATATCCCTTAAATATTCCGGTTTTTCGGTAAAGGTATGGCTCAGGTTTTTGTGATTTCTTATCAATAGGCAGCCCATTTCATAAGGTTGGAAAAACCATTTATGTGGATCCACGGTCAATGAATCTGCTTTTTCAATCCCTTTCATAGCTTGTTTACCTTTTTTAGATAAGATAGCCGCTCCACCGTAGGCACCATCAATATGGTACCAAATGTCCTCTTTTTTGCAAATGTTCCCCAATTCCACCAAGGGGTCTACGGTTCCAGTGTTTGTAGTTCCAGCAGAGGCGATCAAGCAAAATGGCTGAAGTCCTTCTAACCTATCTTTGGCAATGCAGTTCTTCAATTTGTTTACAGAAAACTTGAGTTCATTGTCGGTGGGAATGATTCTAATCTGCTCTTTTTTGAAGCCCAACACCCGAATTGCTTTAATGTTGGATGAGTGTGCCTGATCGGACAAATAGATGACCGCTTTGGAGAAATCATCGCCACATTTTATTCTGCGAGCGGTAACAACGGCGGTAAGGTTGGCCATGGAACCCCCACTGGTAAATATACCTCCTCCTTTTTTCTTTGGAAAACCAAAAATCTTTAATAGCCATTGAATGGTTACAATCTCTAGTTCGGCTGCAGCTGGACTGGCGGCCCATCCACCGGAAAAGATATTGTATCCCGTGGCCAAAGCATCGGCCATAACACTAATATAATTGCTAGGACCAGGAACAAATGAAAATGATCTCGGGTGAGCTAAGTTGGCACTGTTGGTCATTACCTTTTCCAAAACAAAGTCGAGTACTTGGGATGGGTCTGAACCTTTTTCTGGGGCCTCTTCCAAAAAAAGTGAATCCATTTCTTTACGGGATCCAAGGGCGACAGGTAATTTTTGGTCTTGGTTAGCGTGATGCTCCACTATGGCATCCACAATTTGATACCCGTAGCTTTTCATTTCTTCTTTCGAAAGTTCCAATCTGGCTTTGTTCTTCTTCATAAGTCCTATTTCAACTGAACCGCAAAAGTACCATATTTGGAACGGTTTTCCATCCCATTTTAGACCGTTGTCCAATCAATTGGGATAAAAAGAAAGCTAGGAAGTGAGTTCCGTGAAGAGGCTCTCCAAATTTTTGTTCTTTCTGCTGAGTTGGAGGGTCTTTAATTTATTGTCGTGTGCAAAATCGAATACTACTGGTCGCATATCCTTTGATGTTGCGAAGATTATCTCATATACGAACCCACCAGTGTTTTTTACGTTTGAAACATTGGGCATCTGTTGCAATAGTTGTTCCTCTACCCGATAATCAAATTCCACTTCAATGATTTGTTCTTCCGCTTCGCGAAGTTCTTCCAGTTTTTTGTCGGCTACCAATTCCCCTTTGTTTATAATGATTACGCGGTCGCAAACGGCTTCCACTTCTTTCATAATATGGGTGGATAGTAGAATGGTTTTCTCTTTCCCAATTTCACGTATCAGTTTTCGGATCTCGATCAATTGGTTGGGGTCTAGTCCTGTGGTGGGCTCATCAAGAATCAAAACTTCTGGGTCGTGCAAAAGGGCGGCAGCAAGTCCAACCCGCTGACGGTATCCTTTGGATAACTGTCCGATTTTTTTGTGGGCTTCGGGAGATAGCCCGGTTTGTTCGATCACATCATCGATTTTAGACTTGTCCACTTTATAAACATCCGCATTAAAGGCCAAGTACTCTTTTACATACATTTCCAAGTACAACGGATTGTGTTCTGGTAGATAACCGATACTTTTTTGAACATCTTTTTCGGCACCCAGCACATCAAAACCATTCACTTCGGCAACACCGCTATCAGCTTTGTAATAGGTGGTCAAAATCCGCATCATTGTGGACTTTCCTGCACCGTTAGGGCCTAAAAAGCCGACAACTTCCCCTTTCTTAATAGTAAAGGAAACATTGTTCAATGCTTTTTGGGAACCAAAGGTTTTGGTAATGTTCTGGACAGTAATAGACATTCAATATAAATTTATTGATTTCAAAAATACACTTTTAGAAGCTTTAATCCTTGGGTTTCAAAATCCAGGATGCATGGTTTTTAATCATGGGGAAATAATCATAAGAATAGGAATTCTTAAAAAAATGTGGTTTCTATAAAATAATGTGCAGCGAAAGGAGCCTTTTTGAAAAAAATCAAAAAAAATTTGGGAATCTCTGTGTGTTTACAATTGAATACCTAAATTAGCCGAGAATTATTACAAAGATGACAAACACGTATTTCTGGAACCGTTTTTATTTTTACTTCTTTTTTCAAAGAGGAGCGGGACTGTTGTAGATACGTATAAAGTATAACCAATACATGAAGTCCCGATACAATCGGGGCTTTTTTTTTGCAATGGAATTAAAAGTAGCCATACAGGGAGTCAGGGGTTCTAACCATCATCAGGTGGCCATAGATTTTTTCGGGAATGATATTGAGCTGTTGGAATGCAGTTCGTTTGATGCAGTGATAAATCATTTATTGGAAGGCATTGCTGATAAGGGTATCATGGCCATTGAAAATTCTATCGCAGGTTCCATTATCCCCAATTACAATCTTGTATACCATAATAACATTCATGTTATTGGAGAGCATTATCTGAGCATCCATCATAATCTTATGGTTTTAAAGGGGAGAACTTTTGATGACATCCAAGAGGTACATTCACATCCTATGGCGTTGTTGCAATGTAAAGAGTTTTTCAAGGCGCATCCCCAGATAAAACTGGTGGAAAGTGTGGATACGGCGGAGACGGCAAAGCGAATCAAAGAGGAAAGTTTGGAACATATTGCTGCAATCGCCCCAAAAATGGCCGCCGAATTATACGATTTGGAAATAATTGCAGATAATATCCAAACCATTGTGAACAACTCCACGAGGTTCATCATACTTAAAAAGCAGAACAAGGTTCTTCCCGAAAAGGAAATCAATAAGGCCTCTTTACGATTTATAACCGATCACAAAAGAGGGAGTTTGGCTACTGTTTTAAATGTTTTGAGTGATTGCAACATGAACCTTACCAAAATTCAGTCCTTGCCCGTAATCGAAACGCCATGGAAATATGCATTTTTCGTGGATGTGACTTTTGATAAGTATGAGCACTTTGCCAAAACCAAATCTTTGTTGCAGATCATGGCCGAAGATTTCAGGGTTTTGGGTGAATATAAAAATGCATTGTTGTAATGATAACAGCAGATAGGCTAAATAGCGTACAGGAATACTACTTCTCTAAAAAATTAAGGGAGGTCAGGGGATTGATGGCCGAAGGCAAACCAATCATCAATATGGGAATTGGGAGTCCAGATTTGGCACCTTCGCCCCAAGTGTTGGAAACCCTTCGGGATTCCATTGCCGAAGCGGGGGCACATCAATACCAAAGCTATCAAGGATTACCGCAGTTAAGGGAGGCCATTGCAGATTTCTATCAACAGAAATTTGAGGTGTCTGTTGACGCCAATACCGAAATTTTGCCCTTGATGGGATCGAAGGAAGGGATTATGCACATCAGTATGGCATTTTTAAATGAAGGTGATGAAGTATTGTTGCCCAACCCTGGTTACCCCACTTATGCGTCGGTCACCAATTTGGTTGGCGGAGCACCGGTTACTTATGATTTAGAAGCGGAAAATGGTTGGTTCCCGGATTTGGAGGAACTTTCCAAGAAAGACCTGTCCAAAGTAAAGTTGATGTGGATCAGTTACCCTCATATGCCAACGGGAGCTACGGCCACAAAAGAGCAATTAAAGTCTTTGGTAGCGTTTGCCAAGAAGAATGAAATCCTTTTGGTCAACGATAATCCATACAGTTTTGTGCTAGCCACTAACCCAACCAGTATTTTGTCCATCGAAGGAGCAAAGGATTGCACCTTGGAACTGAACAGCTTGAGCAAGACCTTTAATATGGCAGGTTGGCGTGTGGGAATGGTACTTGGGGGTGCAGAACACATCAATGCAGTGTTGAAGGTGAAGAGCAATATGGATTCCGGAATGTTCTACGGTATTCAAAAAGGCGCGATTGCTGCCTTGCAGAGTGGTCCCGAATGGTTTGAAGCATTGGATAAGGTGTACACCACACGACGCGAGTTGATGTTCCAGTTGGCGGATAAATTGGGCTGCACCTACGACAAAAATGCGGTGGGCATGTTTGTGTGGTGCAAATTGCCAGAGGGAGCAGGCGCATCCGAAGCATTTATAGACAAGGTATTGTACGATAAAGATATTTTTATTGCTCCCGGAACCATTTTTGGGAGCAATGGTGAAGGATACATTCGATTTTCACTTTGTGTGAAAGAAGAAAAAATCAAAGAAGCCATAGAAAGATTTTAGATTATGAAAGTGGTCATTATAGGAGTTGGATTAATAGGTGGTTCTTTTGCCAAGGATGTAAAAAAATTGCATCCTGAAGCTAAAATCATTGGAGTGGACAAAAGTGAAGCCCATTTGGACGAGGCCCTCCAACTTCAGATTATTGATAAAAAAGGGGATTACCAAGATTTGGAAACTGCTGATTTGGTTTATGTGGGAATCCCGGTGAACGTTTTGGTCACTGAATTGCCCAAAATTTTGGATGCTGCCGGAGATGAAACAGTCGTAATAGATGCAGGTTCCACCAAACGATTAATCTGTGAACAAGTTACCGAACACCCGAAGCGAAGGAATTTTATGGCTTGTCACCCCATTGCTGGTACCGAGTTTTCAGGGCCGACCGCGGCGTTTCAAGGATTGTATACAGATAAGACCATGATCATATGTGAAGTAGAAAAAACAGCATTCAAGCTTCAAGAAAAGGCATTGACTATTTTTCAAGATATAGGGATGCGTATTCGGTATATGAACCCCGAAGCACACGATAAACACATCGCCTACGTATCTCATTTATCACACATTAGCTCTTTTATGTTGGGAAAGACAGTTATTGAGAAAGAAAAAAATGAGCGTGATATTTTTGACATGGCGGGGAGTGGTTTTGAGAGTACCGTTCGCTTGGCAAAAAGTTCACCCGAGATGTGGACACCAATTTTTGAACAGAATAAAGACAATGTTGTAGAAACGCTGGAAGAGTACATACAAAACCTTACCAGGTTTAAGCAACTGATTTTGGACAACGATTTTGAGAATGTCCATCTAGAAATGAGTAACACCAATAAAATAAAACAAATACTAAAAGGAATACCACTTACGAAAAAATAAAGAGTATTATGGAAAACAGAAAGGAAATGAGAAAATGGTTGGATGATATGAATTTGGGTCATCCATTGGTAGTGGCGGGTCCGTGTAGTGCGGAAACCGAAGACCAAGTGCTGAAAATAGCCCATGAGCTTAAGGATACTGATGTAAGTTACTACCGTGCCGGAATCTGGAAACCACGAACGCGTCCAGGAAATTTTGAAGGAGTTGGAGCCATTGGATTGAAGTGGTTGCAGAAAGTAAAGGAGGAGACCGGTCTAAAAACCGCAACGGAGGTTGCCAACAGGGCACACGTAGATCTTGCCTTGGAACACGATGTTGATTTGTTATGGATTGGTGCACGTTCTACCGTAAGTCCTTTCATTGTTCAAGAAATTGCCGATGCTTTGGAAGGAACCGATAAAATTGTTTTGGTGAAGAATCCGGTAAACCCAGATCTTTCACTTTGGTTGGGGGCAGTGGAACGCTTGCATTCTGCCAATATTGAGAAGTTGGGTGTTATTCACAGAGGTTTCTCCACTTACGAAAAAACCAAATACCGTAATATTCCAGAATGGCAATTGGCCATTGAGTTACAGACCAAATTCCCTGATCTGCCCATCATAAACGATCCAAGTCACATTACAGGAAAGCGCGATATGGTTTTTGATGTTTCCCAAACCGCATTGGATTTGAACTTTGATGGTTTGATGATAGAAACACACTATGATCCGGACAATGCTTGGAGTGATGCCGCTCAGCAGGTAACCCCTAAAACTTTGGTTCAGATGATGAAAGATCTTCGTATTAGAAAAGAAACCGATGAGGAAGCGGAATACAACAACAATTTGAGCAACCTTAGAGCTCAGATTGACATATTGGACAATCAACTGATTGATTTAATGGGAAAAAGAATGAAAGTTTCTGATGGAATCGGTGAGCTGAAAAAGCAAAAGAACGTAGCGGTACTTCAAAGTAACCGTTGGAACGCTATTTTGGGCAATATGATCTTGGAAGGAGAGCAAAGAGGACTGAGTGAGGAATTTGTATTGAAAATGTTCAAGGCAATTCATCAGGAATCAATTAATCACCAGGAGAAAATTATCAACGCGTAGTCTGATTTTTAATCAGGCTGATTCAAGAACTATTTGTGGTCCAGATAAATTTTGGGCTGCAAATAGTTTTTTTTGCTTTAAACTGTAACAAAAGCAGGAAAGTATCATCTTTCAGAAGTAAAAACACACTATCATGAAAAAAATATACACACTAGGTCTTCTTTTGCTTCCCTTGGTTATGTTTTCGCAACGAATCATCGATACAGAAGTTGGGGAATTCAACAAAATCAAGGTTTTTGATTTGATCGAGGTCAACTTGATCCAATCCGACGAGAACAAGATCATGATCAAAGGCTGGAATGTCGATGACATTAAATGGACCAACAAAAACGGAGTTTTAAAACTTCGTATGCAGTTGGACAAAAAGTTCCAGGGCGAGGACACCATGATTGAAGTCTACTACACCAATCTGGATGTAATCGATAGTAACGAAGGTGCGCAAATTACTTGTAATGAGATGGTTCATAAGAGCAAAATAGAGCTCAGGGCACAAGAAGGAGCCATGATTCATATTGGAATGGATGTGGACTACGCAGACGTAAGAGCGGTAACCGGAGGAATTGTCCGAGCTTCAGGATTGGCAAAAAATCAAACGGTTGTTATCAATACAGGTGGTATTTTTGAGGGAAGAGAGTTAAGGACAACGACAACAGACGTTAAAATTTCAGCCGGAGGTGAGGCAGATGTATTCGCTTCGGAATTGGTGGATATCAATGTAAAGGCCGGTGGAGATGTATATGTTTACGGAAATCCACAAACGGTTCATAAAAAAACTTTTGTAGGCGGAAGGGTCTATTTTAAGGATTAGTGAAACTTGTAGCTAAAGAAAAAGCCCTCCGAAAAACTTCGGAGGGCTTTTTTTATTTAGGGGTATTTTGGCAATATTACTTTTTGAAAATGTAACGCGTAATAAAGATGCCTTGCCCATCACCTTTTCCACCTTCACTTTCAACACCGCTAACTACAAAGGCCAGTTCCCATCCATTGGAAATCATATCATTGATCATGGAAGTAATCAGGGCATCGTTGGCCGCGATATTTTGGAAACGAATACCACCGATGTTATAAAAGTTCAAAAGTTTGGTTTCCTCAAAATTCTTTACGCGAATTTCATTTCTTTTGGATTTGTTACGGGTATTGTCATCCTCGGTCTGTACGCTTGTAAACTCCTTGTAATCTTTGTCCTCCAAGGCGTTAATGATTCTAGAACGTCCCAGGCCATTGGGTACTATCGATTCAACACTGGTAACTACATGGTACTGTTGTGCACTCACAGTAAATGAGGCTGCAAATAGTACAGCTACTGCCAAAATGATTTTTTTCATAATAAATTAAGTTAATGATTGTTAAAACTCTCAATATAGATATACGACGAAAAAGAAGTAATATTGTTTCTTTGTAGTCAAAATATGAACAAATAGTGAACGGAACTGTTTATAAATCAACGGGAAGCTGGTATACGGTAAAATCTGAAGAGGGAGATTTTTATGAATGCCGTATTAAAGGAAAGTTCCGAACACAGGGTATTAAAAGCACCAATCCAGTGGCTGTTGGAGATCATGTTGGTTTCGATTTGGAAACCATTGGTGATGAGACGGTCGGTATAATTACAGAAATAGGCGAACGCAAAAATTATATAGTGCGCAAGTCGGTAAAGCTTTCCAAACAAACCCATATCATAGCCGCAAACTTAGATCAGGTTTTTCTGTTGGTCACTTTGAACAATCCGCCCACTTTTACCAGTTTTATAGATCGATTTTTGGTTACGGCCGAAGCTTATGAAATTCCTGTAGTACTTCTCTTTAATAAGATGGATGTTTATAGTGAAGAGGAAAAGTTTGAGGTTGATTACCTGATTGACCTGTATACCAAAATTGGCTACAATTGCATCCAAATTGAAGCCAAACAAGGCATAAATGTAGATAAAGTAAAAGAATTGATGCGCGGTAACATAAGCATGTTTGCCGGACATTCCGGAGTGGGAAAATCTACTTTGGTCAATGCATTGGAACCAGGCCTTAAGTTAAAAACTGCCGAAATTTCGGAGCTGCACATGCAAGGGCAGCATACTACTACCTTTGCAGAGATGTACGACCTTTCTTTTGATGCCCGTATCATTGATACCCCAGGGATAAAGGGTTTTGGTATTGTAGATATGGAAAAGCATGAGATTGGTAATTATTTTCCTGAATTTTTCAAGTTGAAATCGGAATGTAAGTTCCATAATTGTCTTCATTTGGATGAACCTAAATGTGCAATAAAAGAAGCTTTGGAAAATAATGAGATTGCGGCAAGCCGTTATCGCAGCTATATTCAGATGATAACGGGCGACGAAGACAATCCGTATAGGGAAAGATAAATGAGAACAGTATTACAAAGAGTTTCAAAAGCAAGTGTTACCGTTGATGGCAAAGTGATTTCATCCATTGGAAAAGGCCTATTGGTATTGTTGGGCATTGAGGATGCCGATAACAAAGATGACATTGATTGGCTTGCAAATAAAATATTGAACCTCCGCATATTCAATGATGAAGATGACGTGATGAACCGCTCGGTCGCAGATGTCAATGGCGATATTATCGTGGTCAGCCAGTTTACCTTGCACGCTTTGACTAAAAAAGGAAATCGACCGTCGTACATTAAAGCAGCGAAACCTGATGCTGCCGTTCCCATGTACGAGGAGTTTGTTCAAGTATTGGAGCAAAAACTAGGTAAAAAAGTCGGTACGGGAATCTTTGGTGCCGATATGAAAGTGGAACTCCTAAATGATGGCCCCGTGACCATTTTAATTGACACAAAAAACAAAGAATAACCATTTTTTATGGATTAATTATTGATTTTTTGCAAGAAATTAATCACATTAGCCTTCCCGACTTAACCTAACCTAAAATAATGCGATTTCTTGTACTAACCGCTTTTTTACTTTTTTCCAGCCTTTTTTATGCCCAATATAGTGTTGCCTCTATCCCAGAGAAATTGCGTTTTAATGTAGATGCGGTTATTCGTAACAATGAGGTCAGTATACAGGTTCTGGCCGTAGATCAGATGGTCTATCAAATCACTAAGGTGGTCACAGTATTTAATGCTTCGGGTAATGCCTTTGCAGATGCAAGAATAAGGTATGACAACGAAGTAAAAGTTAAAAATGTAGAGGCGGTTATTTATAACCAATTCGGAGGGGAAATCGAAACCATAAAAAAGCGTGATTTTAAGGACATCGCCGCTGCAGATGGATTTTCACTTTATCGTGATGACCGAGTTTTGTATGCAGACTTTGATCCTTCTCAATATCCTTATACCATGAAATTCACCTATGAAGTAGAAACTTCCGATACAGGTGCAATGCCACAATGGTATTTTGTGCCGGGATATGGTGTAAGTGTTGAGAAAAGCACCTACAAAATTTCGTGTTCATCCAAAAATCTAAAACCCATAATCAAAGAACAAAATTTGGCTGGATTGGATGTGAAAGTGAACAATGAATACAATACAATCACATATGTGGCTAAAGAAATCCCCGCATTTTTAGGAGAAACCTTAAGTCCGAGCCATCACTATATTTTACCAAGATTATCCGTTAGGTTGCCCAATTTTCACTTTAAAGGTTACAGTGGAACAGTAAACAATTGGCAAGATTTAGGCACTTGGATACAGGACATACTTTTGGATGGAAGGGATGAATTGGGTGAGCCAACCATTACCAAAATGAGGAACTTGGTAAAGGGAGTCCAGGATGATTTGGAAAAGGCAAAAATAATTTACCGGTATGTGCAGAAGAATACTCGATATGTCAGTGTGCAAATTGGTATTGGAGGGATGAGGCCCATTAATGCCACAGAAGTAGATAGAGACAAGTACGGTGACTGTAAGGGACTTACCAATTACACAAAAGCACTGTTGAGGGCTGTTGGAGTCGAGTCTTATTACGCTGTTGTAGAATCCGGAAGTACAAAGGTTGACATGCAAGAGGACTTTGCAGATCTAATTCAGGGAGACCATATTATTCTGGCAATACCTTACAATAACAGCTATTATTGGGTGGATTGCACCTCACAGATAAATCCTTTTGGGTATTTAGGTGATTTTACAGACGACCGAACAGTTCTTGTGGTAACCCCCGAAGGAGGGAAACTGGTCCGAACAGAATCCTATTTGAACGAAGATAATGCTAAACAAATCAATGGGACAATTAATGTGTTTGAAGATCTATCCATGGATGCCCAAGTCACAATACAAACGAAAGGAATCAAATACGACTTAAGAATGGCTTTGGAGCGTGAGTCTTCAGAACATATAAAAGAATACTACAAAACCTTGTGGGATAATATCAATGGAGTAAAAGTGAAGAACTACTCCTTTGAAAACAATAAAGATGATATTGTTTTTACGGAAAATGTCAACTTCCAAGCGGAAAACTTTGTGGCAAAAAATGGAGAAGGATATTTATTGTCTCTCAATCCGTTGAACAATGACACCTATGTCCCCCCAAGAGATAGGGACAGAAAATATCCTTTTTTGGTTCAAAGAGGGTCATTTGAAGAGGATAAGATCCAAATAGAAATACCAGAGAATTTTACAATATCATCACTTCCAGAGGATGTCTTTATGGAGACCGAGTTTGGAAATTACCAAGCCAAGCTTCAAAAAAAGGCTAACGGAGCATTGGTTTATAATAGAAGCTTTTTTTTAAAAGCCGGGACATATCAAAAAGAATTGTATCAAAAATTCAGGTCTTTTTTAAGGACCGTCGCCAGAATGGACAAGCAAAAAATTGTCCTTATCAAAAACGCACCATAACATGAAGTTGATTAAAAACGCGCTTTGGATAGTTTCACTCTTTCATTTTTTAATAGCTGTTGGACAGTATGAGACCAAATTTGGCCAACTTACGATTGATGAGAAAGAATTTACTAACTACGAAAAAGATACTACTGCGCATGCGGTTTATCTTTATGAAAAAGGAGAGAACTTTTTTGAAATCAGAGGAAATTACGTTTGGCTCATTAAAAAATATAGAGCCAAGATTAAAGTAGTGGACAATCAAGGTATTTCCGTTGCCAATATAGCCATACCCTATTATCATTCCGATAATGGAAAGGAAAGTGTAGAAGGGATTAGGGCGATAACCCACAACGGAACCGTAAAACACAGCCTTAGGCAACAAAATGTATTTGATACGGATGTTACTGAAAGATGGTCCGAAAAGCGATTTACTTTTCCCGCAGTACAAAAGGGCTCTATTTTGGAATACATGTACGAAATCAAATCTCCCTTTTTCTTCAATTTAAATGGATGGAAATTTCAAGAAGATATTCCCAAGGTTTATACCGAGTACAACGCGAAGATTCCCGGGAATTATAGGTACAATCGGACCCTAATTGGGGAACTCTCACTCCAAGTAAACGAAGCATTCATTGAAGAAAAGTGTTTTTCTATTCCAGGTACTTCCGACCAGGCAGATTGTGAGGTACTAAAATATGTAATGAAGGATGTGCCGGCATTCAAGGAAGATGAGAGTTATATGTTGTCGCCCAAAAACTATAGATCTTCCTTAGAGTTTGAACTGTCTGAACACCTTCGATTTAATGGTATTACAGATAAGTATACCAAAAGTTGGAAAGATGTTGACAAAGAATTTAAAGCAGATAAAGATTTAGGTCGACAGCTAAAAAAGGAGAACTTTTTTGAACGCAATGTACCACTGGACCTGATTAGTGGTGGAGATGATAAATTGGAAAAGGCAAAGCGGATTCATGAATTCGTGAAAAATTGGTTTGTATGGAACGGCGATTATGGAATTTATTGGAACAACAGGGTAAAACAGGCTTTTGATCAACATCGTGGAAATGTGGCAGAAATCAATATTACTTTGATAAATCTTCTAAATGCCGCTGGAATTGATACAGATATGATGGTGCTATCTACGCGTAACAATGGATTGCCTAAAAAATCACATCCTGTTATGTCAGACTTTAACTATTTAGTGGCAAAAGCCGATATTGATGGAAACTCTTATTTATTGGATGCCACTCAAAAATATTTGCCTTTTGGAATGTTGCCTTATCGATGTTTAAATTATTACGGAAGGGTAATGGATTTGGAAGGAGAAAGTTATTGGTATGATATTGTTCCAGAACAAACGAACAGCAGGGCAATACGGATGGAAATGTCTTTAAATCCAGAAGGCGGTTTGGTGACAGGTAATTATGATGAGATTACCAAGGGTTACGAAGTGTTGATTAAAAAGAATCAGATAATCACATCGACCAAAGAAGAGTATTTGAATGAACTCGAAGAAAGCTCCAATGGTGATTTTTTTATTGAGAATTACGAAATGGATTCAGAACAATCCAATGATAAAAAACTGATTGAGCATTTCGAATTCGAGATGGAGGGTTTGGAATCGGGTGAAACCATTTATTTTAACCCGTTTATAATCCGGTTTTTTAAAAGCAATCCATTCATTTCAGAAGAAAGATATTACCCAGTCGATTTTGGATATCTTAGGTCCTATATGTATTATGCTAATGTAGAAGTTCCAGAGGGATATAAAATCAAAGAATTACCCGAGGCAATTATTTTGTCCTTACCTGAAAAAAGCGGGTTATTGAGATTTAATTGTTCCGAGCTACAGGGTAAAATAATGGTGCAGTACAGTCTGCAATTAAGAGCTCCTCACTATACCAGCGAAGGTTATGCGTTTATAAAGAAATTTTTCGAGGACGCCATTAACGCACAAAACAATAGTTATCTGGTTTTGGAGAAGATATAATCAGGTTGTGCTTACCTTTGTGTCTCAACGATAAAAGTGAAAAGGTGAACATCGAAAATGCACAAAAAGCTGTAGACGAATGGATCAAGAACCATGGGGTCCGTTATTTTAACGAACTTACCAATATGGCACAGCTTACTGAAGAAGTAGGGGAGGTGGCTCGAATAATTGCACGACGGTATGGAGAGCAGAGCGAAAAGGAGTCCGACAAGGCCAAGGATTTGGGTGAGGAGCTCGCTGATGTTGTCTTTGTGGTGCTATGTTTGGCCAACCAAACAGGGATAGATCTGCAAAAGGCTTTTGACAGAAAATTGGATTTAAAGACCAAACGCGACCACGATCGTCATCAAAATAACAAAAAGCTTAAATAAAGTTTCGCTTATAAAGGGACATTAGGGCCGTTTTTTCTAGTTTTGACAATTCACTCAAAGCCTATTGAATTGAAACTCCAACTTTCCGCTCCCCACAATAAAAAAATTAAAAAGGACATCGCAATTACGGGTTCTAAAAGTGAAACCAATCGCTCACTTTTGCTGCAAGCTCTTTTCCCGAATATCAAAATCGAAAACCTTTCCAATTCTGATGATGGTGAGGTCATGCAAAAGGGGTTGGTCAAATCCAAAGGAGAAGTGGATATTCACCATGCAGGTACTGCCATGCGATTCTTAACGGCCTATTTTGCTTCTCAAGCGGGAAAAGAAGTTGTGCTTACAGGGTCGCAGCGGATGCAGGAACGTCCCATAAAAGTATTGGTGGAAGCGCTTCGATCATTAGGTGCCGATATCCAATATGAAAAGGAAGAAGGATACCCACCTTTAAAAATAGCAGGAAAAAAACTGGATAAAAACCAAGTATCCCTTCCAGCCAATATCAGTAGTCAGTATATATCGGCCTTGTTGCTGATAGCTCCCAGTTTGGAAAATGGTTTGGAATTGGAACTGATTGGGAAAATCACTTCGGTACCCTATATAAAAATGACCTTGGCACTATTGGAGCAAATAGGAGTTCAAACCTCTTTTGAAGGAAATAAAATTAAGGTTTCTTCAAAAGAAACAGTAGAGGATACCACATTGGTTGTCGAGTCCGACTGGAGTTCTGCCAGCTATTTTTACAGCATTGCGGCCATGAGTGATGTCGGTACGGAGATTCGATTATCCTCTTATAAACAAAGTTCTTTGCAAGGCGATAGTGTTTTGGCAGAAATCTATAAAGATTTTGGTATTGAAACCTCGTTTTCAAATAATACCATCCTACTTCATAAAAAAGCAGATGTCATTTCAGATAATTTGGAGTATGATCTTTCCAATGCCCCGGATATTGCACAGACCATTGCTGTCAGTTGCTTAGGTCTGGGCGTTGGGTGCCACTTAACCGGTTTGCATACTCTTCCCATTAAGGAAACAGACCGTTTGGACGCACTACAAACTGAGCTGGGAAAGTTTGGGGCTACGGTGGATATCGATTCCGAAAGTTTGACCTTGCAACCACAACCAAATCTTAAAAATGAAGTTGCTGTGGACACCTATAACGACCACAGAATGGCCATGGCCTTTGGCCCCTTGGCACTAAAAGCAGATTTTGTGGTTAATGATGCAGAGGTGGTTTCTAAATCCTATCCAGACTTTTGGAACGATCTTAAAACACTTGGCTTCGGTATAGAGTACTCGTAAATCACATTTAATCATCAATTTACTTGACATCCGCTATCGCGAGGTTGTATATTTGCCATTCTTTAAAAAATCGAAAAAAAGTCACATGAAATTATCGAACTTCAGTTTTGAATTGCCTAAAGAATTATTGGCAGAATATCCTGCAGAACACAGGGACGAATCCAAACTTATGGTGGTTCATAGGGATACAGGGAAAATTGAACATAAAATGTTCAAAGACATAGTAGATTACTTTGATGAAGACGATGTAATGGTCTTGAACAATACCAAGGTATTTCCTGCGAGACTTTTTGGAAATAAGGAAAAAACCGGAGCAAGAATCGAGGTTTTCTTGCTAAGGGAGCTAAACCAAGAACAACGCCTTTGGGATGTATTGGTAGATCCAGCAAGAAAAATCCGTATCGGAAACAAACTTTATTTTGGTGAAGATGAAAGTTTGGTGGCCGAGGTCATCGATAACACTACATCAAGAGGAAGAACATTGCGTTTTCTTTATGATGGTTCATATACCGATTTTAGAAGAAAGCTTAGGGAGTTGGGTGAAACCCCACTTCCAAAATATATCAAAAGGGAGGTTACGCCAGAAGATGAAGAGCGCTATCAGACCATTTATGCTAAGCATGAAGGTGCCGTGGCTGCACCAACAGCAGGGTTGCACTTTTCCAAGCATTTGTTGAAGCGTTTGGAAATCAAAGGAATCGAGTTTGCCGAGGTAACTTTGCACGTAGGTTTGGGAACCTTTAACCCAGTTGAAGTAGAGGATTTGTCCAAACATAAAATGGACAGCGAAGAGCTTGTAATTGATGAAAAGGCCACGGAAATTGTAAATAATGCCAAAGCCAACAAGAGAAAGGTATGTGCTGTAGGTACAACAGTAATGAGAGGCTTGGAAAGTGCCGTTTCATCCGAACATACATTGAACACGTTTGAAGGTTGGACAAATAAGTTCATATTTCCTCCATACGAATTCAGTATTGCGAACTGTATGATTACCAACTTTCACTTACCAAAATCAACTTTGATGATGATGGTATCTGCATTTGCAGGTCATGACCTTATCAAAAAAGCGTACAAACAGGCCATTTTGGAAGGCTACCGCTTTTATTCCTACGGGGATGCCATGTTGATTTTATAAAACAAAATTTTAGAGAAGAGAAATCCCGTTCGCTTTATAGCCAGCGGGATTTTTTCTTGCTTATCTTTAAGTAGTGGAAAACAAAAAGAAGGACATACGCGCATTGACCAAGGAACAGCTTCGTAATTTTTTCGTGGAGCAGGGCGATAAGGCATTTCGTGGAAACCAGGTGTACGAATGGTTGTGGCAGAAATCTGCCCACGATTTTGATGCCATGACGAATATTTCCAAGGAGACCCGAAAGATGTTGGAAGACAACTTTGTCATCAACCATATTCGAGTGGACCAAATGCAGCGCAGTTCCGATGGAACCATTAAAAATGCCGTACGATTGCATGATGGTTTGATTGTTGAATCCGTTTTGATTCCTACGGAGACCCGAACAACTGCCTGCGTATCCAGTCAGGTTGGGTGTAGTTTGGATTGCCGATTTTGTGCCACTGCAAGGTTAAAGCGCATGCGAAACTTAAATCCTGACGAGATTTACGATCAAGTGGTGGCCATTGATAATGAGAGCCGTTTGTATTTTGACCGACCGTTGAGCAATATCGTTTTTATGGGTATGGGTGAACCTTTGATGAACTACAATAATGTACTAAAGGCCATCGATAAAATTACCTCACCCGAAGGATTGGGGATGTCACCAAAAAGAATTGTAGTGTCTACTTCGGGAGTCCCGAAAATAATAAAGAAAATGGCTGATGAGGAGGTAAAGTTCGGTTTGGCCGTATCCTTGCATTCCGCTATTGATGAGGTACGTACCTCTATTATGCCTTTTAATTCCACATTTCCATTAAAAGACCTTCGTGAGGCACTGGAATATTGGTACAGTAAGACCAAGAACAGGATAACCTACGAATATGTGGTTTGGAAAGGTATCAACGATACACAAGAAGCTGCCGATGCTTTGGTGAAGTTCTGTAAGTTTGCTCCATCAAAGGTCAATATCATAGAGTATAACCCCATTGATGATGGCGAGTTTCAGCAAGCTCCCAATAACGCTATAGAAATGTATCAGCAAACTTTGGAGCGAAATGGCATTACCGTGACCATACGCAGATCGCGTGGAAAGGATATTGATGCCGCTTGCGGACAATTGGCCAATAAAAGCTAGGTTTTTCAATCTTCAATTAGCAATAAACAGTTGCACAATACACCCTTGGCTCTTCACCTTTCACCCCTAAACCAGAATACGATCCCCTGCAAATCATCGATACTTTTAGGACTGCATCTTAAATCTTGGATTTCATTCCAACAACTCTTCCATTTTCCCTACTTTTAGGGATTCAAAACCAAACACCACACCGTTACGTTGAAAATCGTTTCGCAGATAAGGGAGCCCATAGAAAATGAGATGCAGCTTTTTGAGGAAAAATTCCTCAAATCCATGTCTTCTAAAGTTGCATTGTTCAATAGGATTACCTTTTACATTGTTAACAGAAAGGGCAAACAAATGCGGCCCATGTTCGTGTTTTTGACCGCCAAATTATTGAATGGTGAGGTTAATGAGCGTACTTATACCGGAGCTTCCATCATTGAATTGATCCATACCGCAAGTTTGGTGCACGATGATGTGGTTGACGACAGTAACAAACGTCGCGGTTTTTTCTCGATCAACGCTTTATGGAAGAACAAGATTGCCGTTTTGGTAGGGGATTTTCTTTTCTCCAAGGGATTGTTGGTATCCCTGGAAAACAAGGATTACGATCTACTTCATATTATTTCCAATGCGGTCCGTGATATGAGCGAGGGGGAATTACTACAGATAGAAAAAGCGAGACTTTTGGATATTACGGAAGATGTGTACTACGACATCATCCGCCAGAAAACTGCAACCTTGATAGCTGCATGCTGCAGTATGGGTGCATGTTCGGTTCGCCCAAATTCCGAAGAAGTGGAAACCTTTAGGAAGTTCGGGGAGCTTTGTGGAATGGCCTTTCAAATTAAGGATGACCTTTTTGACTACGGTGCCGAGAAAATCGGAAAACCAACTGGAATCGACATCAAGGAGCAAAAGATGACATTGCCGTTGATCTATGCTTTGAACCATAGTGATAAGGAAAAGAAGAAATGGTTGATCAATTCCATCAAAAAGCACAACAAGAACAAAAAACGGGTAAAGGAGGTTATTGCATATGTAAAGGAAAAAGGTGGCCTGGATTATGCTGTGGTCAAAATGTTGGAGTTTAAGGACGAAGCTTTGGCCATTTTGGACAATTATCCCGATTCCGAATACAAAAGTGCCCTTGCACTTATGGTCAACTACGTGGTGGACCGGAAAAAATAAACATTTATAAACTTGATAATCAATTAAATGCTGAAAATTTTTATTTTCAGGCAACTATTCATGTTTATATCTCGTCTATTAAAATAGAAGCACTTTTATAAACCAAACTTTTGAAGATCATCGCGCTACATAGCAACGAAAAACAATTGATCAAAAAATCGATCAAAGGGGACCAAAAGGCCCAGAAGTTCCTATACGATAGGTTTTCACCTAAAATGTTGGGGGTTTGCAGACAGTACATCAAAGATCTTCATTTTGCTGAAGATGTTATGGTCCGTGGTTTTGTAAAAGTTTTCAACCATTTAAGTTCCTATGAATTTAAGGGGAGCTTTGAAGGGTGGGTCAGAAAAATCATGATTCGTGAAAGTATTTCCTATTTGCGCAAAAGGCAGTTTGTTGTTTATGATGATGCTGTTGTGGAGGTAAACGGTCAGGTCTCAAATACCAATGAGGGACTATTGGATGCTGAATATGTACAACAACTGATCGACGAACTTCCCGAAGGCTATAAAACGGTCTTCTTGCTCTATGCCATAGAAGGATATGGGCATAGGGAGATTGCCGAGTTATTGGAAATTTCTGAAGGAACATCGAAATCGCAATTGTTCAAGGCCAAAAAAATGCTTCAAGAAAATTTAAGATTAAACGGAATGTCACCCAAATCAAAATCGGCGATCAAAAAATAGAGGGTATGGATAAACTGGATAAGCATATCAAGGAGAAGTTGGAGCAGCGAACCATTGCCCCATCAAAAGGGTCTTGGGACAAGATTGCTTCTCAGCTGGAGCAACAACAGCTTAAAAGTAGCAAGAAATGGTTTCCTTATGCTGTAGCGGCAAGTATTTTAGGTATTGTCCTGGTCTCGGTTTTTTTATTTACCAAAGATCAGAATCAGGTAGAACAGATACAATTGGTGGATAGCGAAACAAATAGTTATAAGGAAACCCAAGTAGAGGAAAAAATCGTGGACGTTGAGGATAAAATAGAAGTGGTCCAGAAAGCATCGGAAACTGTCGAAATGGATAAAAGGGATAATTTGACTCGGAAGAATTCCATTCCAAATACAGTAATTGCCAAAGAGGAAGAAAAACAACCTTTAAAGGATGAGTTGATTATTAATTCTGACAAGCTGATCACGCAAAAGGTGGAAGAAGTTGTGGCCCAGGTAACATTGATGGAAAGTGAACAACAAAATGTGTCAGATGCAGAAGTGGATTCGCTATTACGAGCTGCCCAACGACAGATTTTGACCGATAGGTTATTCGCTGAAGGTGGTTCCGTGGATGCAATGTCCTTATTGGCAGAAGTAGAGGATGAGTTGGACGAATCGTTCCGGGACCAAATCTTCGACGCCCTCAAATCAGGTTACCTTAAACTACGTACTGCGGTTGCAGACCGAAATCAATAAAATTATTCATCAATCAAAACAAACCTTCTTCAACTTCCTGTCCTAGATGGGTGGGAAGTAGGGAGGTTTATAAATCAAAACAATCATGAAAACAATTACATTTTATTCGTCAGTTTTATTCTTATTATTTGTTTCGCAAGTAATGTTTGGGCAAGAGGACTATCAAAAGAAAATAGAGGCGTTGAAAATAGAAAAGCAACGTATTGTTGAGCAAGAGAAAAATGCTTTGAAGTTTGAGGTAAGGGATATCAACAAACGGCTCGAGAATGGTGATATCTCTGAAAATGAGGCGCAAATCCTTAAAGAGGAAGTAGCCAAGCAACGGGCCTTGAATATAGAAAACCGTGTAGCCATTATCGATAACAGAATCGCTTTGTTGGAACGTAATAAAGGTGATGTGCTCACATTGAGCGAAATAGATACCATATATGGGGACAGAATGCGACTTGATCTTTTCATTGATGGTAAACCGGCCTTTACTTTCAACCCTAGGCGCCATAAGAGGGAAATCAAATATGATAGGCGTACCTATTCCGATTTTGTGATGGCCATAGGGCTTAACAATGCATTGATCGAAGGACAATCGCTTTCCGATTCCCCCTATAAAATTGGAGGAAGCCGATTTTTTGAAATGGGATGGCAATGGCGGACCAGAGTGTTCAAGAATTCGAATTGGTTGCGCTTCAACTATGGTTTTTCCTTTCAATTTAATGGGCTAAAGCCCGATGATAACCAGATTTTTGTGCAAAATGGAGACCAAACCGTGTTGGAGGAATTTGAGTACAATCTGGATAAGTCCAAATTAAGAATGGACAACTTGGTTTTCCCCGTACATTTTGAGGTTGGGCCGTCCCGAATGCGAAAAACGGAACGTAGCATTCGGTATTCCATAAGGGACCAATTTAGGCTAGGATTTGGAGGTTATGGCGGGTTTAACTTGGGTACACGTCAAAAATTAAAATATAATAGGGACGGTGAAGATGTAAAGGATAAACTTAAAAGGGATTATAATACAAGCGACCTTATTTACGGGGTGAGCGGGTATATGGGGATTGATGGCGTATTACTTTATTTAAAATATGACCTAAACCCTATTTTTAAAGATGCCGACATAAAGCAAAATAATATATCACTGGGCCTTAGGTTCGATATTTGATCACTTTTTTGAGCCACTGGAAAATACGGTCAAGTAATTCTTGGCCGTTTTTTTATGCCGATAAAGCCCGTTCCATTTCGGGTGTAAAATCTTCCTTGTAGTACACTTTTTTGCAATGGGAACATTCCGCGTAACGGATGTTGTTGATCGTAAATAGTGGAATCCAGAACAAATGGGCATAGTTGGGTTGGGCCACTGCGGTCAGCGTACCTGTTTGATTGCAGTAAGGGCAGGTAACATCGTTTAGTACTTTGGTTACCTTTTTACCTGGTCTAGTTCCAAAAAAAAGTATCATATAAGAGTTGTATGTTGCAAAGATACTACGTTTGGCTTAGTCCAAAACCGGAAGATTGAGTTCAAGCATTTTTGTTTTGTTTTTCCACCGTGCTTTGTAATCCCGGTCCACAAAAAATACAGTGAAATCTGCTTTATAGTTACGATCCACAAAGAACACCGAAAAATTAGCCTTGAAGTCACCATTTGTAAAAAACCAGAGCCCCTCATTACCTTTGGCTTTGTATTCTCGATCAACCATATATACCAAAAGATCAGCCTTATATTCACGATCTACTTCAAAAACTAAGTAATCTGCTTTGAAGTCAGCATTTTCCTTAAAAACAATCTGGCCCCATGTCATATGGGAAAAGAGTGATATGATAAGAATTGGAAGTATTTTTCTCATAACAAGGTAGATAAGTCAAAATTTGTGCCATATCTCTGTAGAGTTTTAAATTAAAAAATATCATTTTACTTTAAAATATTACCTACATTCGCCTACATTTTTGAGATATTGAACGCCTACCACGGTTTGGAGGATTGGTTGTCTTGGATGGATGACATCTCCAGTAAGGATTATGTAGTTATTGACCATTTTCTTCGGGAAGAACTCTACTCTGAGATCAAATCTTTTTTTCTGGAAAAATCGCCCAATTTTAAAGAGGCAGGCATCGGCGCCCATTCCGATAATCAAATCAATGACAGGATACGGGGCGATTTCACCTATTGGTTGGACAGAAAGCGAGATGCTCAACTAGAAACATATTGGAATCTTTTGGACGAGACCATCCACATTTTTAATCGATATTGCTATTTAAGTTTATCGGGTTACGAATTTCATTTGGCACATTATCCATCGGGGGGGCATTATGATAAGCACTTGGATCAGTTCGAAAATCGTAACAATCGTATGATTTCCATGATCATTTATTTAAATGATGATTGGAAACATGGAGATGGTGGGGAACTCGAAATTTTTGAAAAAGACGGGACGAGTTTTTTGATAGAACCCTTGGCTGCTCGTTGTGTGATGTTCAAAAGTGCAGAGGTGCCACATGCGGTATTGGAGGCCCACAAAAATAGATTTAGCCTTACCGGTTGGTTGTTGTACCAGCCTTCATCAGTGGGAAAACTGTTTGTTTGATCAATTCTTTTTGAACGGTATTTGCTGAATAAGTTCCTCGTTCTGTCCAGTTGATGCACCGTAGGACATCACCAATGTACCCTTGGTCCCATCGTTGGCCTCAATGGTGAATACAGTGGATTCATCACTTGGGTTCGTCATCCCCTCAAAACGATAGGAGTTGATGATGACCAAATCCTTGGGTTGGTATTCCTTTTTGGAATACAATGCCTTGATACAGGTTTCATCTGCTTCAAAATCTTCTTTATAGCCCTCTTCCTGTGTGAGCGTGTTGACAGCTTCTGAAAGTGTGCTAAAACTATATTTGTCCATATTAAATTATGCTTTTAAACTATTGATAAATTGTAAGACCTGTTCTTTCACTTTTGGCCAATCGGTATATTCATGATCTTGGCTAGTGTCAACAGAACCTCCTTCTTTTTTGGCAATGGAGCGCATTATCAGTTTCTTAAAATAACTATATTCAGTGTATTTCAAAGCTCCTGCGATATGCCATATCGTTTTTGTGTTCCATGCGGTCTCTTTTAAAAAGCTTTTGGCAATCTGTGCTGCTTCCTCGTGTTCTTCCTTAATGTCGGATGCCACGGCCATACTTACCGAGAAAAAAGCACTCGGTTTTCCATTTAAGGTATCAATATTTTTTAGAACATAGTCCTTGATTACTGTATTGTATTTATGAACGTGAATCGAACTGCCTACTAGAATCGTTTCAAAATCATTGGGAGCAGGTGGATCTTCAACGGCATTTGCAATAACTACTTGATGACCATTTTCTTGGAGAACGTTTTCCATAAACCTTGCGATTTTTCGGGTCTGGCCTTCTACGGTACCATAAATTATCAAAATTTTCATGACTAATAAGATGATTGTTAGACTATCCTAAAGGCACGTAAAATATTTGAAAATCTCTATGATTTTGGTCAGTTAGTGGAGCCTATAATTTCCCTCCCACTATTGGCAGGGTGAGCATAGTGCCATCCAAATCAACTGTCAATTCGGTTCCCGGTTCTGGCCAAAGGGTAAACTCTTTGTCGCTTGAAAAAATCATCAAACCTATTTGTTGGCCTTTTGGAATAATCTGATCATCGGGCATCAACTCAAATTCTATTTCATAAAAATTATTGGGAACCAAAGGTTCGCTCTCTGTTAATGAGCTATGGTTTTGAGGGTCCGCCCATCCACGAGTGATAATGTTATCGGTAATCTTGGTGTTCAATGCCTCGGTCCATGGAAGGGACACTAGCCAAACGGATAAATTGGCGGCAGGTTTGCTACTGGCCAGTTTAATCTTGATTTTTGGTACTCCCGATATATGAACATCCTCTTTTAAAGGAGCTGTAGTGTAAAGAAGTCGGTGTTCTGTGGTCTCAGCTTTTGCCAAACTGGGGCCAGAAAAGGAGTAATTGTCCACCAAAGTCTCGGTTCCTTGCTTTTTTGGTTTGCTTGTGGTCAATTTCCCTTGTGCAGGAGCTCCGGCACTCAGATAAAGCTGAATGTCCTTTGCATCCGGATTTGGATAATCTGCGTAAGGCGTAGGGTTATCTTTTTTGTCGTTTTCTCGAACTATCCATGCTTTTGATTCACTTTCCACACCATTTTCCACACCGTACAGGTAGCGTGTAAACCACCTGTTCATCATGGAAATTGGAGGTGGTCCACCATGTCCGTTCTGATGATAGAAAATCTGTACAGGCAATCCCATTTCTTTGGCTTTTTTATAGATGCGGTAGCTGTGCTCTGGCATAACGTTCCAGTCATTGAAACCGTGTGACATCAAAAGGGCCGCTTTCATGGGTTTCATATCATTCAAATAATCCCTTCCTGCCCAAAAATCATTGTAATCGCCAGTAATACGGTCTTGACCATTTTTCATTTCGGTATCGCGAACTACTCTGTTGTTTCTGGCCCTTTTGGATTCATCGCCACTGTGGATAAAATCGTAGAGCACATCAATGTCTTCTCCCAAATAACCGCCAGGAGAACGCACAAGGCCGTTGGAACGGTAATAATGATAATACGAAGTGTTTGGTGCAATGGGAATTATAGCTTCCAGACCCTCAACTCCCGTAGTTGCGGCCGCAAGTGGAATGGTTCCGTTATATGAGGTGCCAGTCATGCCTACTTTTCCTGTGGACCAATAGGCTTTTACTTCTTTATCACCGTCACGTTCTGTGTATCCTTTGACTCTTCCATTGAGCCAATCTATTATCGCTTTTGGAGCCAAGGATTCGTTGTCTCCGCCAACAGTTGGAGCGCCATCGGAAAGTCCTGTGCCAGGAGAGGAGGAGTGGACCACAATATAGCCTCTGGGAACCCATGTTCTCACTTGAGAGTTCGATATTATGGGGCGCTCCCCAACACGTGTAACATTAGGGTGTTTTCTTGGTTTTCCAGGTTCACCGAGTTCATGCTGTACATCCCAAAATATACCTTTGCCTAAACCGGCCGTTCCTGCATAGTATGGACTGGATTCATAAATTACTGGAAGTTTCAGGCCTTCTGATTCAGTTTGTTCTGGACGGGTAACATCCACATGCATCCTATCTAATTCACCATCACCATCAGAATCAAATTCCGTTTCCACCCAAAGATCGTGGCGTATCCATTTACTGGGGTCAGAAAAGGCTTCAACCACTTGTGCCTCCCCATTTTCAATTACGGGTTTGGCTTTTTCGGCCATTTGACCTTTGGCCACTAAAACAAAGAAAATTAGAAATGTAGCTAATGCCCAATAACTTTTTGGTTCTCTCTTTATCATGGAATCATTTTTTTTATTCTTACATTCTTTTAGAATGTGTTCCCAATATACTAAATCTTAAACAGGGATTTGGTTTTTGAATTCACCAAAACTTTGTTTTTATTTACCTTTAACAGCTATTTTAACGCAACATCTTGATTTCAAAAACTACCATAGACCAAGTATACGAAACCGCCCGTTTGGAGGAGGTCATCGGAGATTTTGTTCAGTTGAAGAAGTCAGGCTCCAATTTTAAGGGATTGAGCCCTTTTACTGATGAGCGCACACCTAGCTTTATGGTGTCTCCCGTGAAACAGATCTGGAAGGACTTTAGTAGTGGGAAAGGCGGAAACGTAGTTGCTTTTTTGATGGAGCACGAACATTTCACCTATCCCGAGGCCATTAAATATTTGGCCAAAAAGTACAATATTGAAGTAGAGGAAACCGAGCAGACCGATGAGCAAAAGGAGCAATCCAATGAGCGGGAAAGTATGTATTTGGTTTCTGAGTATGCCCAAAAGTATTTTTCTGAAACACTTTGGGACACAGAACCTGGTAAGGCTATTGGACTCACGTATTTTAAGGAGCGCGGATTTACTGATGAAACCATCAAAAAATTTGGTCTAGGGTATAGTTTGGACGAGTGGGAAGCCTTTACCAAAACCGCTTTGGATAAGGGTTACCAGTTGGAGTTCTTGGAAAAAACAGGACTTACCATTGTTAAGGAGCAGGCTGGAGGGGAAGCCCGAAGGTTTGATAGGTTTAAGGGACGTGTAATGTTTCCTATCCGTTCCATGAGCGGTCGGGTGCTTGGTTTTGGTGGACGAATACTGACCAATGACAAAAAGGCTGCTAAATACCTGAACTCTCCAGAAAGTGAAATTTACCATAAGAGCAAAGTGCTTTATGGAATCTACCATGCCAAGCAGGCCATTGCCAAAGAGGATAACTGCTTTTTGGTGGAAGGGTATACGGATGTCATCCAGATGTACCAGCGAGGGGTGGAGAATGTGGTGTCCTCCAGTGGAACTGCGCTGACCCCAGAGCAGATTCGACTCATTAACCGGCTTACCAAAAATATTACCGTTTTGTTTGATGGTGATGCGGCAGGGCTGCGTGCCTCACTACGAGGTATCGACCTTATTTTGGAACAGGGTATGAATGTAAAGGTCTGTACTTTTCCTGAAGGGGAGGATCCCGATAGTTTTGCCAAAAACAATACCTACGAGGATATAGTCGCATATCTCCAAGAAAATTCCAAGGACTTTATCCAGTTCAAGACTTCTTTGTTGGCCAAAGAGGCGGCCAATGATCCTATAAAACGAGCTGATACGGTAAGAGATATTGTGAATAGCATCAGTAAGATACCGGATCGTATTCAGCAGGAAATCTATGTTCAGGAGTGTGCAAAGATTATGCAGATTTCTGAGGATGTACTTTACAATACACTGGCTCAGATTGATAAAAAACATCAAACGGATACAGCTAAAAAGGCAAAGCAAGAACAAAAGGCCTTCGAAGTTGTCAAGAACGATGCAGTAGTTGAAAAAGTTGATGTTCAATATGAATTGGAGCGGAAGATTATTGAGGTTCTTTTACTCTATGGTGACCAAAAGCAAGAGTTTGAGGATTTGGTGTTAAAGGAAAATGACGAAGGTGAATTGGTGCTGGAGCCCGAAATTGTTGAGGCCAAAGTGTATGAAAAAGTGTATTTGGATCTTCAAGATGATGAAATTGAATTGACGAACGAACAGTTCAAAACCATTTATTATAAGTTGATTGAAAGACTGAATGAGGATACTGACTTTTCCATAAATACGTTTTTATCTGATTTGGATCAGGAAACCGTTTCACAAGTGTCCTCAATTTTGATGGAAGAGGAGCAGTATGTACTTCATGATTGGGAAAGGAGGGATATTTATCCAAAAGAGAAAGAAGTAGGGGTGGCGCAATTGGTTGGGGAGACCATACTGACTTTGCGTTGTAACTTGATCAAAAACCGAATAGAAAAACTACAGGAAAGAACCCAGGATAATCTGGGAGACAATTCGGAGGTTTTGGAGGAGATAGTAAATTACCTTCAGCTTAATAAATTGTTGAACGCAAAACTAAACCGTGTACTTTCTTAAAATATAAAACCCCTTCCAATTTTAATTGAAAGGGGTTTCCACAATAGTTGGTTTGGTTGGGTATTCCTAATATAGTTCCAAGGCTTTAGCCTGTTGAAGCAAGTCCACCAAATTATCCACGTTCAATTTCTTCATCAAACGGGCTTTGTATGTACTTACTGTTTTTTCGTTTAGGTTCAATCCTTCGGCAACCTCTTTGTTTCTTTTTCCGCTGGCCAATAATTTTAGCACTTCTACTTCCCTGGATGAAAGTTTTCTGAAGAATCTTCTGGGTTTTTGGGTGCTTTCATCAAAGGCTAGGCGCTGGGCAAGTTCGTTTGTAATGAACATATTGCCTTCGCTTACTTTTTTTACCGCGGAAACAATGTATTCCAAGTCGGCAGTTTTGGATAGGTAGCCAAAAGCACCGGCACGAATAGTGCTAAGAGCATAAACATCTTCGGACTGTCCGCTATACATCAATGTTTTAATGTCAGGGAACTCCAATTTCATTTTTCTAAGTGTGGCAATTCCATTTATTTCTGGAATATCCATCTCTAAAATTACTACATCGGGGGTTACAGTTTTCAATGTATTAAAAAGCTCCTCGGTAGTTGAAACATCCGCAATGATTTCAATATCAGCGCTGGATTCAAGTACCTTTTTGATACCAAGCCTTACAACGGGATGGTTATCAGCTATCAATACTTTTATCATTGTGTTAGGTTTAATTTAATGAATGGTTAGTGGCTAAATACCTACAATATATAGCGGGCAAGATAACAATTAATTCATGTAAAACTGTAACTTTTTTCTTAAAACCATAGTTTTTCTATGGTTTTTTTCGTCTTAAACAGGGGTTTTCTGGATGAAGTGTTATTTTAACTTGTCTGGAATTTCACAAATTGGGATAGGAACCATCTTGTGTTTGTTGGCAGAATTATATTTTTTATAGATCATAAAAATTTCTTTTTCCCTTCCGGAGAAATTAGCTGCGGTTTTTCCTTTGTCATCCATTTCCATGGCCCATTCCAATTCGGGATAGGAGGCGCCGATTTGATCTTCATCGGTTCGGCTATCGCCCCAAAGTCCATCGGTTGGAGGGGCCTCCATAATATCTTGGTTTATCTCGAGCACCCTGCCAAGCTCGTACACTTCTGTTTTTAAAAGGTCGGCAATCGGGCTAAGGTCAACACCGCCATCACCGTATTTTGTATAGAACCCAATACCGAAATCTTCAACCTTGTTTCCTGTACCGGCCACCAAATAACCTTTTAGAGCAGCAAAATAGTAAAGGGTGGTCATTCTAAGCCTGGCCCGTGTATTTGCCAAGGACATGAAACGTTCTTCTTCCTTGTCCACTTTTGGGAACGCATTGACCAAGCTATCAAACACTGGAGTTAAGTTTACGGGCTGTCTGGAAACATTCGGAAAATTTTCAATCAACCAATCAATATGTCGATCGGCGCGGGTTACTTGGTTCTCGCCTTGGTGAATGGGCATTTCCAAACATAAAAGGTCTAATCCGGTTTTGGCACAGAGTGTTGAGGTCACAGCAGAATCAATTCCGCCAGAGACTCCAATGACAAAACCTGTACATTTTGCATTTTCGGCATACTCTTTTAACCAGTTTACAATATGGTCAATAACCTTTTCTGTTTGCATATCTCACTTTTTAGATTCTATAAATTACCTTTGTGCCCTGTAAATTTAAACCCTGTGTCCTTAAAAATGAAGTGGTTGTTCAAATACTTTAGTGTTCCGGTATTTAGAAATTTTGTTTTATTGATAGTTTTGCTTCTTTCATCTTGTGGAGAATCTGATAAAACGGAGGAGGAAATCACCAAGGTTGCCATTGATTTGCATATTTCAAGATTTGATCAAGAATTCGCCAATGCAAGCGCGGAAGATATTCCCAAGTTAAAGGCAAAGTATCCTTATTTGTTCCCAGAGCAGTTTCCGGATAGTGTGTGGGTTGCTAAATTGACAGATACTATCCAAGTTGAACTTTTCGATGAGGTTGCCAAAACTTTTGGTGATTTTGATCAAGAATCAGCAGATTTAGAGTCACTTTTTAAACATATAAAGTATTATTTTCCTGAAACGAAAACACCCCATGTGGTAACGCTTACTTCGGATGTTAGATATGATAACCGTATTATCTTGGTAGATTCTTTGTTATTGATAGGTCTGGATAATTATTTGGGAGACGATCATCATTTTTATGAAGGCATACAGCGATACATTGCATCTTCTTTGGATAAAAAGTTTTTGATTTCCGATGTGGCAAGCGCTTTTTCCAAAAAAGTACTTTCCTATCCTCGGAATAGAACCCTTCTGTCTCGAATGGTTTATTACGGAAAGGAACTTTACCTAAAGGATAAATTGATTCCTTCGGCTACCGATGCCCAAAAGATTGGATATTCCGAAGAGGAAATGGAATGGGCCAAGGTCAACGAAGAACAAATGTGGAAGTATTTTGTGGAACGTGAATTACTCTACAGTACAGATGCTACATTGGATAAAAAATTCTTGGACCCAGCACCTTTTTCCAAATTTGGATTGGAACTGGACAACGAATCACCTCCACGTTTGGGGAGGTATATGGGTTGGCAAATTGTGAGGGCCTTTATGGAGAAAACCGACACAGGTCTAAAACAGATGTTGGGGATGCCAGCGGATGAAATTTTAAAACAATCAAATTACAAACCAAAAAGATAAATGGCAGTAGAACATACTTCGGAGATAACATTGACAGTTGGATTAGATGAAAACCGGGTGCCTGAGGAATTGAAATGGTCGGCACAAGATGGTGGAATTAATGAGGAAGAGGCTAAAGCGATGATGTTGTCCGTATGGGACAGTAAAAACCAAGAATCACTAAAAATCGATCTTTGGACCAAGGATATGCCAGTGGATGAAATGAAAGTATTTTTTCATCAAACATTGGTGACCATGGCCGATACCTTTTTCAAGGCCACCCAAGACGAAAAGATGACCGCTACCATGAAGGATTTCTGTGATTATTTTGCGGAGAAATTGGAATTGAAAAAATAGAAGTGCTAAACTTTTTTGCGATCAATCCCATTAATGGGCTTGATTTATTTTATCCCTTTCCGCTCCCCTTAAATCCAGGGAGAGGATAATGTTTTCTTTTTTAGGAGTTTGTAGACTCATATAAGCTACGATACCTCCTACAATGATGAGGTAAAGAAGGTTCTGGGTCAAATAAAAAATGGCTACACTTACAAGGGCCGGCATTTCTAGAAATACCATTTTTAACAAAAAGGCAGTTTGATATCTCTCAAGTTTTTGGGACAGCTGTGCATTATTGGAAATTCCTGATAGGTATTTTTTAAAGAATAAACCGCTTAAATAGAAACCAAGTACTATGGCTGAAATAGCAAACACCAATAGTAAGTCCCATGCATTCAGAATCAAAAGGTAGGGGTTGTCCGCTAATAGGTAAACAACTGTACCAAGCATAATGGGACTTGCCATTATGGCTTTATGCAAGATGTTGATTTTTATTAGAAATCCTGAAATTTCGCTATTGCTATCGTTCATGATGTTGGGATTTTTTGCCCAAAATATAAAAGGATGAGTGGTTCATCTTTCAGTAATTGACGAATGTTGCGTTTAAATTGATGGATGGGGACATATTGCGGTCAGTCCCCTGCAACCAACATATTGATTTTCCAGCCATTTTCGGTTTTTGTAAAACCCATCCGATAGCCTATGGGGGATATCAAGAATTTTCGATAAACATATCCCGAAAGCTTGTTGTCCACAGTAGTTATATGGAGCCAGTCGTTATTTTCAGATAGCATTTCGCCTTCAGGGTTGGTTATTTGTACTATTTGATAACTGAGTTGCCCAAGAACCTCGGAGTTTGTGGTGGACGGTTGGTCTCTTACATTTACATTGGTACCATAAACCAAATAATGCTCAAAGGCATCGTACTGTTCTGGCCAATTCGTAAAAGTGAATGGCAAATAGTAACTGTTTTTATCGGATGAACCATCAAAACTAGGCCCGCCAATTAAAAGGATATTTTCCACCACTTCCCAGAAGTTGGTGGAGTCATCATTGAATTTCCAATACATTTTAAATTCTTCGATACCTCCATTGCCTCCAAAACTGTTCAAGATATGGGGGTCTAAATGTTCAAGTATAAAATCTTTGTCTTTTTTGCCAACTGCTAAGGTGAGTTCGGTTAAAAACTTAGATAAAGTATAATCGGATATTTCAACTTTTGGCGGGTAAAATTCTCCTTGTGCGGATAGTTGCAGGGAAATAAAACATATAATTCCCAAACAGATGCTTTTGATCATAGGTCGGTGGTATTTAGATATTTTAAAAATACCCAAAATCATCATAAAACCCCACAAGTTCAATTTCGTAGACAATTGCGAACATAAAAAAGCCCCGATTCGGGGCTTTTTTAAAATGTTCAAAACAGTTTATCGTCCAATCTGATCTAAGCTCATCGGAACTTCCATGAGTAAAACGCGACTATTGGATGTTGATTTAAAATTGAACGACTCCGTGTCCCAAATGCCAAACCCGTCTCGTTTTTCCAGTTTTACGCCATCAATTTCAACCTCACCTTCCAAAATGAATGCGTAAACGCCATTCCCTTCTTTTTTAATCTGATAGGAATCGGTAGCACCCACTTCAAATTTTCCCAAATGAAACCATGCATCTTGGTGTACCCAAACACCGTCGTCATCAGGATTTGGTGAAAGTACTTGGTAAAAGGCATTTTTCTTTTCAATATCCCGAATGGAAATTTGATCATACCTGGGCTCTACATTACGCTTATTGGGGAAAACCCAGATTTGTAAAAACTTCACCTCTTGATCGGTGTTTTTATTGTATTCGCTATGCTGTATGCCTGTACCGGCACTCATTACCTGTACATCACCTTCCTTAATAACCGTAGTATTGCCCATACTGTCTTTATGTTCCAAATCACCTTCCAAAGGAATGGAGATAATTTCCATATTATCATGTGGGTGGGTGCCAAAACCTTGACCGGGTGCCACTTGATCATCGTTTAAAACGCGAAGTACTCCAAAATGCATTCGGTTTGGGTCGTGATAGCCTGCGAAACTAAAAGTGTGATGCGAATTAAGCCATCCATGGTTGGCATGGCCCCTTGTATTTGATTTGTGCAATACGGTTTTCATAATCGTCCTTTTTTATTTTGATACAAAGTTCGAAATACCTAAGGGTTTTAAGAGTATGAAAAAACGGGAACCCCTTATGAAAATCCGATGTTAAGTGGAAGCCTTGAAGCTACTGGGTGATTTTCCAGTGCAGGATTTAAAAAACGCACTAAAGTTGGCAGGCTCCGAAAAACCCAATTCAAAGGCAATTTCCTTGTTCCATAAATCTGAAAAATAGAGTAAGCGTTTTGCGGCTATGGTCAATCTACTTTGAATGTGTTCCTTGGCAGTTTTTCCTGTCAGCGATTTTACCACTCGATTAAGATGGTCAGGGGTAATGCTCAGTGCATCTGCGTAGGAAGAAGTATGGTGCCATTCCGCAAATTTTTGATTTATCAATTGTTTAAAGTTACGTACCAACGGGGCGCCCGACTCCATGGTCTGAATATCCAATTGATTGAGGGAGCAAAGATTGTGCGCACCGATCAATAAAAGTTTTAGCAGGGCACCGATGGCCTCCAATCTATATGGAGCGTTGCCTTCGTAATAGCCGAACATTTCATGGGCATAAGATGCAAATCTATCCATCTCGCTTTGGCTCACCTTTAAAGGCAATGTGTGGGCAAAATCATTAAAAAGATTGATGTCCTCAATAAAATCGACCGGAATGTTGTTGAGCACCAAAAATTGGGGGGAAAACACAATGGCATACCCCAAGGTAGGCTTGTCTTCGGTGAGTTGGTGTACTTGTCCTGGACTTATAAAATATACTTGGTTTTTTTCAAGGGTATGCTTGTTGAAATCAATGATATGCTGCCCTTCACCATCCAAAATCACCAAAATGGTATAATAATCGTGCCGATGGGGTTCGTCTGGCTTTCCCTTGCGCTTAGCATAAATGTCTTGCATCCGAGAAATTCCAAAACTTAGGGAATCATCGGTTCTGTTTACATTTTTATAGGTCTTAAAAGCATCCATGCGCCTGTACTTGGATGAAAAGTACTGAATTTAATGCTGATGTTAAAAAGTCTAAGTGGAAGAAAGTGGAGTTTTATTGAGTCTTGAAAAAATCTTGATTGATACCTTCAATAAACCCTAAAAGTTCATCGCGTCCCATTCTGTTGGTCGACGATGTGGTAAAATGAGGGGGTGCTTCCTCCCAGGCGCCTTCCAATAATTTTTGTAGATAGGCATTGGCCTGTCTTTCAATCGCAGCAGGTTTTAGTTTGTCCGCCTTTGTGAAGATTATAGCAAATGGAATCTGATTGGTGCCCAACCATTCCATAAATTCAAGGTCAACAGGTTGTGGTTCATGACGGATATCCACCAAAACAAAACCACAAACAAGCTGCTTCCTTTTTTGAAAATACTCCGTAATGTACTTTTGAAACGTTTTCTTGTCCTTTTTGGAAACTCGGGCATAGCCGTAACCGGGCAAATCCACCAAAAACCAATTGTTGTTGATCTTAAAGTGGTTGATGAGCTGGGTCTTTCCTGGTCTTCCCGAGGTTTTTGCCAAAGCTTTGCGCTCGACCAACATGTTTATCAAAGAAGATTTTCCCACATTGGACCGGCCAATAAAAGCATATTCAGGCAATGGTTCATTGGGGCATTTGGCAACATTGGTGTTGCTCATTACAAATTCTGCCGAGGTAATTTTCATACTTAGAAGTTACGCTTTTTCAGCCAAGCCTCTAGAATATGGTTAAAATCATTAGGGTGCTCCATCATTGGGGCATGGCCACATTTTTCTATCCAATATAAATCCGAATCGGGCAGCAGTTCATGGAATTCCTTTGCAACTTTTGGTGGAGTTACTGTATCGTTTTCTCCCCAAATAATACAGGTTGGTGTGTTCATGTGGGGTAAATCTTTGGACATGTTGTGGCGAATAGCACTTTTGGCAATGGCCAATGTCTTCACCAATTTCATCCTATTGTTTACTGTTGCAAAAACCTCGTCCACAATTTCCTTTGTAGCTACCTTGGGGTCGTAGAACACGTCCTCGGCCTTCTTTTTAATGAAATCGTAGTCGCCACGTTTTGGATATCCATCTCCCATGGCACTCTCATAAAGCCCGGAACTCCCGGTAATTACAAGTGCCTTTACCATTTCAGGAAACATCTTGGTGTGCAATAGACCAATGTGCCCTCCCAGGGAGTTGCCCAGCAAGATCACATCCTTCAATCCTTTGTGCTCAATAAACCCTTCCAAAAATGTGGCAAAATTCTTTACCGTGGTTTTTAGTAGTGGCATATCATAAATGGGCAGTTCGGGAATTAATACCTGATATCCTTTAGGTGGAAAATATTCGGATACACCTTGGAAGTTGCTCAAGCCCCCCATCAAACCGTGCAATATGATCATGGGAGTACCTTCTCCCTTTTCTATGTATCGGTATTTGCCATCCTCAATTAAATGCTCTTCCATCTATAGTCAGTTGGTAGTAAGAGGCGCAAATATAGGAATTTCATATCACAAAGATTTCAGGTTTTCGCTTAACTGGACCAAGTTTTTTTATTCGAGTCAAATCTCATCATTTATCCGTTCAAAGATTGCAAGTTGGATTTTGAGGTCCAAACATGGGGATTTTATCCAAAAGTGGAGAATTTATTAACAAAAGTGGTGTTAAGTGGAGAAATGTGGAAATAAAATCTATATATTTGAGTTGTATTAACTAACCAATTGATTTCTAGTGACCCATATCATAGGACAACATGATTGTAAAGCGGACTCCAAAGGAAGGGTGTTATTGCCCATTTCTTTGAAGAATCAGCTTTTACCTGTTTTAAAGGATGGGTTTATAATCAAACGGTCGGTTTTTCAGCAATGCTTGGAATTATACCCCAAGGAGGAGTTCGATGTCCTCATGCAGAAAGTGATGAAGAAAAGCAAAATCAATCGAAAGTACGATGCTTTTGTGAGAAATTTTGTAGCAGGTATGAAGGAGGTAGTTATTGATGGGGATTCTGGAAGATTGCAGATTCCGAAAAACTTAGTGGAGTTTGCTGGAATTGAGAAGGAAGTGGTTCTGAACGCGGTTTTTGACAAAATCGAAATTTGGAACAAGGATATGTACGAGAAGGTCTTGGCCGAAGGCGAGAAGGATTATGCCGATCTGGCCGAGGAGATTTTTGATGACGATGAGTAGTGCATATCACAATCCGGTATTACTGAAGGAGTCGGTGGACGGATTGAATATAAAAGAAGATGGAGTGTATGTTGATGTCACCTTTGGTGGTGGTGGACACTCCAAAGAAATTTTGAAAAGATTGGGTGATAGCGGCAAGTTGTTCGCGTTTGATCAAGATGAGGATGCCCTTCAGAATACATTGGATGATGATAGGTTTCAGTTGATCAATCAAAACTTTCGCTACCTCAAACAGTTTTTAAAGTTCTATGGCATTCGGAAAGTTGATGGAATCTTGGCGGATTTTGGGGTTTCCTCCCATCAGTTCGATGAGGCTGACCGCGGTTTCTCCATTCGGTTCAATGCAGATTTGGACATGCGGATGGATAGAAACAACCAATTGTCGGCCTTCCAGGTGGTGAATACCTATTCCCAAGAAGATTTAGCGTCGGTTCTTTTTCAATATGGCGAGTTGCGAAATGCAAATGCCATGGCCAAGACCATTGTTATGGCACGCTCGGAAGAACCCATCAAGACAACTGATGACCTGAAAAAGGTCTTGAGCAGGTTTTTGCCCAAAATGAAAGAGAATAAGATTTTGGCACAAATCTATCAGGCCATCAGGATAGAAGTGAACCAAGAGATTGAAGTGCTCAAGGAATTTTTGGAGCAAGTGCCGGAGATGTTGAATGAAGGTGGAAGGTTGAGCTTGATCAGTTATCATTCCTTGGAGGATCGATTGGCAAAACGCTTCATTCGAGCAGGGAAGTTTGATGGAGAACCGGAAAAGGATTTTTATGGAAACATTAATGTTCCATTGAAAAAGGTTGGAAAGTTGATTGTACCATCAGCTGAAGAAATTGCCAATAACAATAGGGCACGAAGTGCAAAGCTCCGCATCGCGGAAAAAATATAAAGGTGTAATGGAAATGTCATCTTGAGCGCAGTCGAAAGATGGGTATGGACAGATTCCCGTCTACACGGGAATGACAAAACGAACACGAAATGAAAAAAGGATTACTGGACATATTAAAAGGAAAGTTTTTGGTGAGCGGCGATGCTCCCAAGAACTGGATGTTTTTGTTGTTCGCCTCTTTCTTGGCGGCTTTAATGATTTCCAGTAGTCATAATGCCGATAAAAAAGTATTGGAGATTGCTGAATTGAACGAGGAAGTACGCAAACTTAAAAGTGAGTTTTTCGAAGCTCGTTCCAGCGTACAGCAACTCAAATTGGAATCGACCCTGCGAGAGGTGGTGGCCGTAAAGGGATTAGTGCCATCAGAAAATCCTCCCAGAAAAATAAAAGTTAAATCAGCGGAATAGTGGCCATTACCGAAAAAAATATCATGAACAGACTGTACCTCGTAGCTGGGGGACTTGTTGTTTTGGCCATAGCCGTAGTGGTGAAATTGATAGATATTCAAATGGTGCAAGGTGAGAAGTATAAAGAACTCGCCTTGAGCAAAACCGAGAAAATGTTCACTATTGAGCCCAATCGTGGTAATCTTTATTCGGAAGATGGGAGTTTGTTAGCGGCATCTGTCCCTAAATATGATATCAGGTTTGACGCCCAGACCGTTTCCAAAGAAAATTTTCAGAACAACGTAACTGCCTTGTCCGATTCTTTAGGCAAGCTTTTCAATAGGCCATCTTCGTATTACAGACAGTTATTCAGAAAAGCAAGAGCCAATGGCAATCGTTATAAATTGGTAGCTCGTAATGTGGGGTATCTGGATTATGTGCGCATCAAACAATTTCCACTTTTTAACCTTGGTCCTTATAAAGGCGGGTTTATAGAAACCCATCGAGTGGTTCGAGAATACCCTTTGGGTAAAATGGCGGCAAGAAGCATTGGTTACGAGCGCGTGGACGAAAACGGATACTACACAAGAGTGGGATTGGATGGTGCTTTTGGAGAAACTTATTTGCGCGGCAGGGAAGGTAAGCGATTAAAGCAAAAAATAGCCAAGGGGCAATGGAAGCCTGTTGGTCTCGACAATATTGTAGAGCCACAAGATGGATTGGACGTGGTTTCTACAATCGATGTGAACATTCAGGATATAGCGCACCATGAATTGTTGAAACAGCTTGAAAAATACAAGGCTGATCATGGATGTGTGGTGGTGATGGAAACAAAAACTGGTGAAATCAAGGCCATTTCCAATTTAGGAATAACTTCCGAAGGAAAATATTATGAAAAGCTCAACTATGCTGTAGGAGAATCGCATGAGCCAGGCTCTACTTTTAAATTGATGTCCATGGTGGCCGCTTTAGAGGATAAAGTGGTCGATACCAACACGGTCATCGATACCGAAAAAGGAAGATATCGCATTTATGATGGGGTGGTAAAAGATACCAAATGGGGAGGGCACGGTAAAATTACGTTGTCCAAAGCATTTGCGGTTTCATCCAACGTAGCTTTTGCAAAAATCATCAACGAAAGTTATAGGGAGCAACCCGAAAAGTTTGTCAATCGATTGATGAACATGGGACTTCATAAAAAATTGGGGCTTCCTATAATAGGTGAGGGCGACCCGGTAATCCGTTATCCTGGTGACAAAGGATGGTCGGGAATTTCCTTGGGGTGGATGTCGCATGGTTACGAAGTGTCGTTAACTCCTATTCAAACACTTGCTTTTTACAATGCCATAGCCAACGATGGAGAATATGTAAAACCTCGTTTGATTCAAGAGGTGCGTGAAGGCAACAAAGTATTAAAGCGATTTGATAAGGAAGTGTTGAACTCTTCGATTTGTTCCAAGGAAACGGTAAAAAAGGCACAGCAATTATTGAAGGATGTTGTGGAGAAAGATTATGGGACTGGACATAGAATGTACTCCAAAAACTTTTCCATGGCCGGAAAAACGGGAACTACTCAAAAAAACTATGTGGAGAAGAACCCGGATAAATTGGCGTACATCTCCTCTTTTGCCGGTTATTTTCCCGCGGATAATCCTAAATACTCCTGTATCGTGGTGATTCACGAGCCAGATAAGGATGAAGGATACTACGGAGCAGATGTTTCCGGTCCTGTATTCAAGTCCATGGCACAGAAAATACACGCTATTTCACCCATGGTGGATGAAGTGGACAGCAAGAATATTCAAGATGCTGATTTGGAAAAAGAGTATCAACAATATTATGCCGAAGCACAGAAAAAATATAATACCATCCCCAATGTTAAAGGTATGTGTGGTATGGATGCTGTCTCACTATTGGAAAATTTAGGAATCGAGGTTGAAGTACACGGCAATGGAAAAGTCAAAAATCAGTCGGTAAGCCAAGGGACCAATATTAAACAGGTTAAAAAAATAGTACTGGAACTTTCATGAAGTTATTGAAGGACATATTATATGGTGTAAGCCTTTCCGCGGTTAGCGGAGATACCAATGTAATGGTGAACAATGTTCATTTCGATTCCAGAAAAGTCGAGATGGACGATGTGTTCGTTGCGGTTCGCGGTACCGTTACCGATGGGCATGAATACATCCAAAAAGCTGTTGATTCTGGTGCAAGAGCTATTGTATGCGAAGAGCTTCCTGAGATAATGGTGAATGGAGTTACATATTTACAGGTGACCGATTGCAATAGTGCATTGGCCATAATTGCTTCTAATTTCTACGACAATCCTTCCAAGAACCTAAAATTGGTTGGAGTTACAGGAACCAATGGTAAAACCACAGTGACTACACTTTTGTACAATCTGTTTAAAAAAGCTGGGTTTAAGGTTGGCCTCATCTCTACCATCAAAGTATTGGTAGATGAGAAAGAGTACAAAACAAGCCATACTACGCCTGATGTTCTAACTATAAATGACTATTTGTCCAAGATGAACGATGTTGGTGTGGAATTCTGTTTTATGGAGGTAAGTTCCCATGGTATTGATCAAAAAAGAGCCCAAGGACTTCGTTTTGAAGGGGCCATCTTTACAAACCTTTCCCATGATCATTTAGATTACCACAAAACCTTTGCGGAGTACAGGGATACCAAAAAGAAATTGTTCGATGGATTGCCAAAAACCGCCTTTGCTCTCGTTAACATTGACGATAAGAACGGATTGGTAATGCTGCAGAACACCAAAGCCAAAAAATATACCTATGCTTTAAAATCCTTTGCTGATTACCGGGCGCAGATTTTGGAAAAGCAATTCAATGGTCAATTGTTGAAGATTGATGACAACGAGCTGTGGACCAAACTAATTGGAGATTTTAATGCTTACAATTTACTGGCCATATATGCCACGGCAGATATTCTGGGGCTCGAAAAATTGGAGACCCTTAGATTGATGAGCGAGCTGGAAAACGTGGATGGCAGGTTTCAATATTTCATATCAAAAGAAAAAATAACGGCTATTGTTGATTATGCCCATACGCCGGATGCACTAAAAAATGTATTGGTTACAATCAATGCATTGAGGACTGGAAATGAAAACGTCATCACCGTAGTGGGGTGTGGTGGTGACCGTGACAAGTCTAAGCGTCCGGTTATGGGTTATATCGCTTCAGAAATGAGCAATCAGGCCATTTTCACATCAGATAATCCTAGAACGGAATCACCATCAGCAATCATTAAAGAGATGGAAGCTGGAGTAGAGCCACAAAACACTAGAAAGGTGTTGTCCATAGAAAATAGAAGGCAGGCCATAAATACGGCATGTAAACTGGCCATGGCCAACGATATCATCCTCGTGGCGGGAAAGGGCCACGAGACCTATCAAGAAACCAATGGAGTCCGGGTGGATTTTGATGATTTTAAAGAAATTAAAGAAGCTCTTGAGAGCTTAAAAAAATAGTGTAGTCCATGTTATACTACTTGTTCGAATTTTTAGAGAAACAATACCAACTGCCAGGCGCGGGACTTTTTCAGTTCTTAACCTTTAGGGCTGCATTGTCCGTATTGTTGTCGCTATTGATCGCTATGGTATACGGAAAGCGAATAATACGATTTCTACAAAAAAAGCAGATAGGGGAAAGTATCCGTGATTTAGGTCTGGAGGGACAAAAACAGAAAGCTGGAACACCAACCATGGGCGGGCTGATCATAATCTGGTCTACCTTATTACCTGTATTGCTATTTGCCGACGTTAAGAATATCTATGTGATCTTGCTGATCATAACAATGATTTGGATGGGAATAATCGGCTTTATTGACGATTACATCAAAATCTTTAAAAAGGATAAGCAAGGGCTAAAAGGGAAGTTCAAGGTGATGGGGCAGGTTGGATTGGGGCTAATCGTTGGATTGACACTTTATTTTCACCCAGCAGTGACCATCAAGGAAAAAGATACTACTACCATAACAGAAAATTTTAAGGTGGAGCAGGTATTTAGCGAAGAGACAAAGGCCGTTCGAACGAACGTCCCTTTCTTTAAAAACAACGAACTCGATTATGCGGATTTCATCTCCTGGATGGGAGAAGGAGCGGAGGATTACGCATGGCTCATTTTTATTCCTGTAGTTATCTTGATAGTTACAGCAGTTTCCAACGGGGCAAATTTAACCGATGGAATAGATGGCCTTGCCGCAGGCTCATCCGCAATTATTGTGTTGACCTTGGGAATTTTTGCTTGGGTATCCGGTAACATCCAATTCTCCGACTATCTCGATATTTTTTACTTACCCAGAGTAGGTGAGCTGGTGGTCTTTATTGCTGCATTTGTGGGGGCATTGGTCGGTTTTTTATGGTACAATACCTATCCGGCCCAGGTATTTATGGGAGATACAGGAAGTTTGACCATTGGAGGCGTAATTGCCGTAATTGCCATTATCGTAAGAAAAGAATTATTGATTCCGATATTATGTGGAATTTTCTTCGCCGAGTCTTTATCGGTAATGTTGCAAGTGGGTTATTTCAAGCACACCAAGAAAAAGTATGGTGAGGGAAAACGCATATTCTTGATGGCGCCATTACACCATCATTATCAGAAAAAATTATATCACGAAAGCAAAATAGTAACCCGGTTTTGGATTATAGGAATTATGCTGGCAATCATCAGTTTTGTTACTCTTAAAATTCGATAACAATGGGCCGCTTGGTGATACTTGGAGGAGGAGAAAGTGGTGTTGGAACCGCCATTTTGGGAAAGCAAAAGGGATTTGAGGTCTTTGTTTCGGACAAAGGTGAAATAAAAGAGAAGTATAAAAAAGTTCTTGAACATTTTGAGATTGAATGGGAGTCCGGTGAGCATACCGAAGCCAAGATTTTAAATGCTGATGTGGTAATGAAGAGTCCTGGTATTCCGGATAAGGTGCCCTTGGTAAAAGCACTGGTTGAAAAAGGAATTCCGGTGATTTCTGAAATAGAATTTGCGTCAAAATATACCGATGCCACATTGATTGGAATCACGGGAAGCAACGGAAAAACCACGACAACAATGCTGACCTATCATCTTTTAAAAGGTGGTGAGTTAAATGTGGGTATGGCTGGAAATATTGGTGACAGCTATGCTAAAATGGTTGCTGAAAAGGATTATGCTCTCTATGTGTTGGAGATAAGCAGCTTTCAATTGGATGGTATTGTGGATTTTAAACCCCACATCGCCATGATAACCAATATCACGCCAGATCATTTGGATAGATATGATTACAAGTTTGAAAACTATATCGCATCCAAATTTAGAATAGCAATGAATCAGGGTAAAGATGATTACCTGATATTTGATGCTGATGATGAAGTGATTCAGGCTTGGCTAAAAGAACACCCAGTTCAATCCAAATTGGTTCCTTTTTCAGTAAAAAGTAAACTGGAAGAAGGAGCTTGGTTGGAAGACAAAACGATAAAAATAAAATTAGAACATAAAACCTTGGAAATGAGTGAAGATATTTTGGCCTTAGAAGGTCAGCACAATGTAAAAAATACAATGGCGGCAAGTATGGCGGCCATGCTGGTTAAGGTCAGGAAAGAGACCATTCGCAATAGTATCCAGTCTTTTCAGGGGGTACCCCACAGATTGGAAAAAGTGTTGAAGATAAACCATGTGGAATACATCAACGATTCCAAGGCAACCAATGTGAATGCCACTTTTTATGCTTTGGACGGTATTAAAAAACCCATTGTTTGGATTGTTGGAGGTGTGGATAAAGGAAACGATTATTCCGAGTTGATGCCGATGGTGCGAGAAAAAGTGAAGGCCATTATCTGTTTGGGAGTGGACAATTCCAAGTTAATTGATGCTTTTGGTAATGTAATCGATCTTATGGTCGAAACCTATTCCATGGAAGAAGCTGTAAAGGTGGCATATAAAGTGGCCGAGCGGGGAGACGCTGTATTGTTATCTCCAGCCTGTGCCAGTTTCGACCTTTTTAAAAATTATGAGGATAGAGGAGATCAATTTAAAACTGCAATTAAAAACTTGTAAAACGTGTTGGGAATATTCAAAAATCTGAAAGGTGATAAAGCCATTTGGGGCGTAGTGGCCCTATTGGCGCTTTTCTCATTTTTGCCGGTATATAGTGCCAGTACCAATTTGGTGTACGTCAACGGTGATGGGACCACTTTGGGCCATTTGGTGAAGCATGCTGTACTCCTGTTCTTAGGCTTTGGTATTATTTATGCCGTTCACAGGATTCCCACGCATTACTTCAAAGGGCTTTCCATAATTGGGATGCCCATTGTTATCCTGCTTTTGATTTACACCTTAACCGTTGAAACGCGTATAGGAGGGGTGACCGCAAACCGTTGGATAAAAATTCCGTTGGTGGGCGTCAATTTCCAGACCTCTACTCTGGCGGCTGTGGTATTAATGATTTGGATAGCCAGATATCTAACTAAAATCAAAGAAACCAAAATCACATTCAAGGAGAGTATTTTACCATTGTGGTTACCTGTTGCTTTGGTGGTACTATTGATTTTACCTGAAAATTTTTCAACTGCTGCCATCATTTGTTTCATGGTGTTGGTATTATGCTTTTTGGGTGGATATCCTTTAAAATATTTGTTTGCCATGGTGGCGACAGGAATCGTATTGGCTGGAATGTTCCTGTTTGTACTTTTTAAAGCACCCGAAGTGTTGCCTCAACGTGCAGGTACCTGGAAATCAAGGATAGAAACTTTTATTCATCCCGAACAGGCCGATAAGGATGATCTGCACCAGCTGACCTTGGCTCAAATTGCTGTGGCCGAAGGTGGGGTAGTGGGCAAAGGAGCGGGTAAGAGCGTGATGAAGAATATGTTGTCGCAAAGTACTTCGGATTTCATTTTTGCCATCATAATAGAAGAATATGGATTGTTGGGAGGAGGAGCTTTGCTCTTTTTCTATCTGTTGCTACTGTTCCGAATTGTGGTCGTGGCACATTCGTCCAAAACGGTGTTTTCAAAATTATTGGTGATAGGAGTTGGTTTGCCTATTGTGTTCCAGGCCTTTATCAATATGGCGGTAGTGGTTCAGTTGTTCCCTGTAACGGGTCAGCCGTTGCCGTTGATCAGTATGGGGGGAACATCTATTTGGATGACTTGTATGGCCATCGGAATTGTGCTGAGTGCGAGCAATAAAAAAGAAAATTTAGAGGAGCAATCCCATGGAATAGATGAAACGAATCCTTTAGAAGTATTAAGTGGACAGATATAGGTTTATACTTTCTGGAGGAGGAACGGGAGGACATATTTATCCCGCCGTGGCCATAGCGAACGAGTTGAAGAGGAGATATCCTGATGCGGAATTTTTGTTCGTTGGCGCCAAGGATAAAATGGAAATGGAAAAAGTACCGCAGGCCGGTTATGAGATAAAAGGCTTGTGGATAAGTGGAATACAACGGAAACTGACATTGAAGAATCTCATGTTTCCCTTTAAACTGATAAGTAGTTTGTTGGAAGCGCGCAAAATAGTAAAACAATTCAAGCCTCATGTAGTTATTGGTACGGGAGGTTTTGCGAGCGGACCATTGTTAAAAATGGCTGAAAGTTCGGGTATTCCATGCGTGCTGCAAGAACAGAATTCCTTCGCAGGAATTACCAACAAACTATTAGCGGGAAAAGCGGAAAAGATTTGTGTGGCCTATGATGGCATGGAACGTTTTTTTCCTAAGGAAAAGATAATAAAAACGGGAAATCCCATCCGTACCGATTTGGTGGATGTGAAAGCAGGAAAACAAGAGGCAGCCACATTTTTTGGTTTGAATGTTGATAAGAAAACAATACTTGTTTTAGGGGGTAGTCTTGGAGCAAGACGAATCAATCAACTAATTGAAAAGGAACTTGGCTTTTTTGAAGAAAAAGGCTTACAGATACTTTGGCAATGCGGCAAACTGTATTACGAAGAATACAAAAAATACGATTCTGATTCCGTAAAGGTATTGGCCTTCGTGAATAGAATGGATTTGGCCTACGCCGCAGCGGATGTTATCATTTCCAGAGCGGGAGCAGGTTCGGTTTCTGAACTCTGTTTGGTAGGGAAACCGGTGATTTTTATCCCGTCGCCGAATGTTGCAGAAGATCATCAAACCCAAAATGCAAAAGCTTTGGTGGCCCAGGATGCTGCCATTATGCTTCGGGAAAGTGAGTTAGATGCTGAATTTGAACATAGTTTTTCGGACTTAATAGGTTCTGAAGAGAACAAGAAAAAACTGGGAAAAAACATCAAGAAAATGGCAATGCCCAAGGCCACAGAACATATTGTGGATGAAATTGAGAAATTATTAAAAAAGTAATGCAGGGAAACGATTTTCAAAGTATTGAGAAGTGTCACCTCGAGCGCAGTCGAGAGGTACGGTTGTTCTCAAATTTTGTTCTCGACTGCGCTCGAACTGACAGGAAGGTTGTATGAATTTGAAAGATATACATAGCGTTTATTTTATCGGCATCGGCGGCATCGGAATGTCTGCCTTGGCCCGCTATTTCAAATTTGTGGGCAAAGAAGTGGCTGGTTACGACCGAACTCCGACGCCTATCACCGACGCGTTAACCGAAAAAGGTATTTCGGTTCATTTTGAAGATAATATCGATTTGATTTCTGAAACCTTCAAACACCCAAACACGCTGGTGGTTTACACGCCGGCCGTACCAGTTTCGCACTCGGAACTTCAATTTTATAAGAATAAAGGGTTTGATATTAAAAAGCGCTCGGAAGTCCTAGGAATTATTACCAAAGACTCCTTTTGTTTGGCGGTTGCAGGAACTCATGGTAAAACCACAACGACCTGCATTTTAGCACACTTACTTAGCGAATGTGATTTGCCTTTGACTGCTTTTTTGGGTGGAATTTCGGAAGATTTTAACAGCAACTTTGTGCTGGATGGTACCGAATATTCTGTGGTGGAGGCCGATGAGTTTGATCGCTCGTTCTTGCGCTTGACCCCGACCGTAGCCTGTGTCACATCCATGGATGCCGACCACTTGGATATTTATGGAACCAAAGAGGAATTGGAACATTCTTTTCGGGAGTTTGTGAGTAGAATCAAACCTAATGGAAAGTTGTTCGTGCGCAAGGGACTTCCTTTGGAAGGTATCACTTTTGGTATTGAAGACGGAGCCGATTACTGCATAGAAAATATTGAAATTGAACATGGAGCCTACATATTTGATCTCGTAACGCCTTCAGAGGTGATTAGGAACGTAAAGTTCAGTAAACCTGGAAGGCACAATTTGCTCAATGGATTAGCTGCTTTTGCGATGGCGGTGCAAACCGGTTCCCCACCACACCGCCTTGCCAAAGCTTTGGGGACCTTTAAAGGAGTTCAGCGTAGGTTCTCGTACCAGATAAAGGAAAAAGACTTTGTTTTTATTGATGATTATGCCCATCACCCCACAGAAATCAGTGCTGTGCATCAGGCGATACGGGAAATGCACCCAGGAAAGAAGATAACCGTTGTTTTTCAACCCCATCTTTTTTCACGAACACAAGATTTTGTGGATGATTTTGCTACAAGTCTTTCAGATTTTGATGAAATCATCTTATTGGATATTTACCCAGCAAGGGAAGAGCCTATCGAAGGAGTTACCTCGCAGTGGTTACTGGATAAAATAAAGAACCCCAATAAAAAACTGATTTTAAAATCAGCATTGTTGGAAGAAGTGAAAAACTGCAAATCAGGGGTTTTGGTGGCTCTTGGCGCAGGGGATATTGGACTGGAAGTACCAAAAATCAAAAAAGAATTGAGTTATGCGCATTAATTGGGATTACATAAAGCTGGCATTTTTGTCCGTCGCTGTAGTTGCGCTTTACGGTTTTGCCGACCAGCGAAACCAAAAAAGAATGGTAGATAATGTCTCCGTGAAATTTGTGGGGGATAACAATTTGTATTTGACTGAAGATGCGGTTAATAAATTGTTAATACAAAATTACGGACCCCTAGAGAATACGCCTAAAGAACAGTTAGTTTTGAATACCATAGAGGAAGTTATACTATCCAATGATATGGTCAAAAATGCCCAGGTCTATCTTACTGTAAACGGGGAACTTGTATCCAAGATTGTTCAGCGAAAGCCAATTGGAAGAATAGAAGGTGTCTCCAAATTTTATTTGGATGATCGTGGTGAACGTATGCCTTTATCAAAGCATCACTCGGCAAGGGTCCCGATAATTACAGGAAAAATTACGGGAAAAACCTTGGAGGATGCCTATATGATTTTGGACTATATCAACAAAGATGATTTTCTGAGAAAGAATGTCATTGGGATACATATTGAAGACGAAGGAAAATATCAACTCAAATTCCGCATGGAGAACTTTGTGGTGAATTTGGGCGGAGTGGATAACCTGAACAAGAAGTTCAGCAATTTTATGGCCTTTTATGCAAAGGCAACCAAGGACAATTCCTTGGAAGATTATGCAACAGTTAGTTTGGAATTCAACAATCAAGTGGTTTGCACCAAAATTTAAAGTATGGAACAAGGTAATTATTCAGTTGGTTTGGATATTGGAACTACCAAGATCGTAGCGATCATCGGTAGGGAAAATGAGTATGGAAAAATAGAGGTTTTGGGCACCGGACGATCTAAAAGTTTGGGTGTTCACCGTGGAGTGGTCAACAATATTACCCAGACCATTTCGTCCATTCAGCAGGCGGTGGAACAAGCCGAACTGAATTCGGGTCTAAAAATAGGCTCTGTAGTTGTCGGTATTGCAGGTCAGCATATACGAAGCCTGCACCACAGCGATTACATTACTAGACCCAATTCCGAAGAGGTTATAGATAATGAAGACTTGGACAAATTGTGCAATCAAGTGTACAAATTAGTGATGCTTCCCGGTGAAGAAATCATCCATGTGTTGCCACAGGAGTACAAGGTGGATGGCCAATCGGAGATCAAGGAACCCGTAGGAATGTACGGAGGTCGATTGGAGGCTAATTTTCACGTAGTTGTTGGTCAGGTATCATCCATAAAAAATATTGGTAGATGTATCAAAAGTGCCGGATTGGACTTGGGGAATATCACTCTGGAACCTCTGGCATCCGCAGATGCAGTGTTGAGTCAGGAAGAAAAAGAAGCAGGTGTCGCTTTAATTGATATAGGTGGTGGTACTACAGATCTTGCGATTTTCAAGGATGGCATTATCCGCCATACTTCCGTAATCCCATTTGGAGGTAACGTAATCACCGAAGACATTAAAGAAGGTTGCTCAATTATTGAGAAGCAAGCCGAGCTATTGAAAATAAAATTTGGGTCCGCATGGCCTGGAGAGAACAAGGACAACGAAATAGTCTCCATTCCTGGTTTAAGAGGTCGTGAACCAAAAGAAATTACTTTAAAAAACCTTTCCAAGATTATCCACGCACGTGTAGTGGAGATTGTGGAGCAGGTGTATGTGGAGATAAAAAATTATGGCCACGAGGAACAAAAGAAAAAATTGATTGCAGGAATTGTACTTACCGGTGGAGGAAGCCAGTTGAAGCATTTAAAACAATTGGTGGAATACATTACGGGTATGGATACAAGAATAGGTTATCCCAATGAGCATCTTGCAGGTGACTCTGATGAAGAGGTTGCCAGCCCATTGTATGCGACAGCTGTTGGGTTGCTAATGAATTCCCTGGAGGCCAACAAGAAAAACCAAGTCGTGGATCAGGAAGAGATGCACGAAGAAGAGGTTTTGGTAGGCCAAGAACACGATATGGGAGCCAAGACAAATGTGGCTTCACATACTGAGAGAAAATCCATTTTTGACAAATGGTCAGAAAAGTTGAAGGACTTTTTGGACAATGCAGAATAATAACCCCATAAGAGAAACACAACTGTCATGAGTAAGAACACTGAATTTGACAACATCGCTTTTGATTTGCCCAAGAACAAAAGCAACGTAATTAAAGTTATCGGAGTCGGCGGCGGCGGAAGTAACGCTATCAACCACATGTTTCAGGCCGGTATTAATGGAGTGGATTTTGTAATCTGCAACACCGATGCCCAGGCATTGCAAAACAGTTCAGTACCCAACAAAATCCAATTAGGGGTTTCCCTTACCGAAGGATTGGGTGCAGGAGCCAACCCCGAAGTTGGTGAGCAAGCCGCTTTGGAAAGCATGGAAGATTTAAAGGCCATGTTGGAGCACAATACAAAAATGGCATTCATTACCGCAGGAATGGGGGGTGGTACCGGTACAGGAGCAGCTCCCGTTATTGCAAAGATTGCCAAAGAAATGGATGTTCTTACGGTAGGTATCGTTACCATGCCGTTCCAGTTCGAAGGCGCTATGCGTAATAAGCAAGCGCAGCTTGGGATTGAGAAACTACGTGCTAACGTGGATTCCTTGATTGTAATCAATAACAACAAACTTAGAGAAGTATACGGTAATCTTGGGTTTAAGGCCGGTTTCTCAAAAGCGGATGAGGTTTTAGCCACTGCGGCAAGGGGTATCGCAGAGGTAATTACCCACCACTACACACAAAACATTGACCTTCGAGATGCCAAGACAGTACTTTCCAATAGTGGCACGGCCATTATGGGGTCGGCCGCAGCATCAGGGTCTGCAAGGGCCACCGAGGCTATTATGAAAGCCTTGGACTCCCCATTGTTGAACGATAACAAAATCAATGGGGCCAAAAATGTATTGTTGCTCATTGTTTCCGGATCACAAGAAATCACTATTGATGAGATCGGTGAGATCAATGATCATATCCAAATTGAAGCAGGTCACGGAGCCAACATCATTATGGGTGTAGGTGAAGACGAAGGGTTGGGCGAAGCTATCGCTGTAACCGTAATTGCCACAGGTTTCAATGTAGATCAGCAAGACAATATTGTGAATACCGAGTCCAAAAAGGTGTTTTACACCTTGGAAGATGAGCAAACAGCAGAACAGGATTTAACTCCGGAAGCAACAGCAGTGCAGGAAGTGAACCTTGATAAAACGCCTACTCCTGAACCTGAGCCAGAGCCAACACCAGAACCAACTGTGGTGAAACACACCTTGGAGATGGAAGAGGAACAAGAGGAAGTGGCTCCCAAAATCGAGGCAAAAGACCCTGATTTAATTCCAACAACCAATTATATAAGAAACTTTAATGTGTTCTACGAGGAAGTTGTTGCAGAGAACGTTGAGGATGACTTCGTAATCATTGAGGCTAAGAATGTAATCAATAATATTGATGTTGTTGATGCCGAAGAAGTCTCTTCCAAGAACAATGAGGACCAGTTCACACTAAGTTTTGATATGCCATTGAACGGTCAGGCTGAAGAAGAAGATGAAAAAGAGCACACCGTAACCTTTAATTTGGATGAGGGGGTAGGAGATGTTGAAGTGAACGATTATGTGGAGGTTAAGCCTGTTTTGGAATATAAAAAGGAGGGCGAGACCCGATACGATCTTCAAGAATACATGGAGTTGGAAAACAAGTTGACCGGTGCGAAGTCAAAAGCGGAAACCCATGAACCAAAATTGGTTGAGAATGAACTTGTTTTTGAGAAGAAGACGGTAAAGGTTGAAGAAAAAAGTGAAAGTTCAGGGCAAAACGAAGAGACTACAAATAGTCTAGATCCAATGAACAGTTCTATTAGCGATATATTGAAAGATCGTGCTGATGAACGTAGAAGAAAACTGAAGAACTTCAACTATAAGTTCCAGAATAACCGCAATAGTATAGATGATATTGAAAAAGAGCCCGCATACAAGCGTCAAGGAGTGGATTTAAACGATGTTCCAAAGGAACAAAAAGTATCCAGGACCTCCTTGGGAGAGGATAGCAACGATGATTTACAGTTGCGTTCCAATAACTCTTTTTTGCACGATAATGTTGATTAGTAGTGTTTAAATTAACATCCATTTAAATGGAGAGCATAAACCCGAAAGTGACAAAACTTTCGGGTTTATTTTTTATCTTCGCGAACTAAATCGGAACACATGGGTTTGCAAGAAAAGGTGATGACAGAAATGAAGGCCGCAATGAAGGCAAAAGATACCGTTGCCTTGGAATCATTACGAGCAGTTAAATCTGCTATCTTATTGGCTAAGACCGATAAAGGTGGAGGTGCTGAAATGTCTGAAGAAGACGAGATTAAGTTGGTTCAAAAATTGGTAAAACAACGTAAGGATAGCGCTGCAATCTATCAAGAGCAAGGTCGAGAAGATTTGGCGGAACCAGAATTGGCACAAGTAGCCGTAATCGAAAAGTTTTTGCCCGAACAGCTTACCGAAGAGGAAATTGAGAAAGTGGTGGTAATGACCATCGATTCTGTCGGAGCTTCGGGTATGCAGGATATGGGTAAGGTAATGGGAATTGTTTCCAAAGAATTGGCAGGTCAAGCCGATGGAAAAACCATATCTGCCATAGTAAAAACTAAATTGAGTTCTTAAAATAAAAATTAAGGCCCCGTGGCGCAACTGAATAGCGCATCAGATTTCGGCTCTGAGGGTTGCAGGTTTGAATCCTGCCGGGGTCACTAAAGGGGATTTTCTGCAAATTGAGTGGAAGTCCCCTTTTCCTTTGCCCTTCAAATCCCCTGAAAACAAAGAGATTGCGCCAAAAATCTCATTGACCCGAAAAGTTCGAACTCGCTTGTTTTTGAAGTCATACCCAATCCCGTCGGGGAACACCATATATTGTATGGCCCTTTTGGTTTCCAAATCCCCTAACTTCCACAATGAAGGCAGGTTACAGGCGTAATGAAGTGCCAATTTCACGGACTTTTTGAGGTTCGAACTATTTATTTCCCCATTTTCCATTTTCACCTCCAGTTCCCTTTGTTCGGCTTTCAGTTCCGGCATGAAAAGGTCGTACTGGGACTTTGTGATCTCGTTCAGCAAGACATATCTTCTCTCCAATGTGTCCATCCTTTCTTTAAGTTGGCCGAGTTCTTTGGTCAACCGCTTTTGATCCTCAAGTGCCTCTTGGTTTTTATCGATCAAGGTATCGTGTATGATATCGGTCAAAGGTCCGATATACTTTTTGTCGGCCAGTGTAAACCTGCCCAATACGTTCAGGAACTCTTTATGGAGCTTATTGGCACTTCTGTTCTCCTTGCTGCCCTTGCGCCTGTTCTTGTAATAGTACAGGCCTTTTTTCTTCACGATATATCCAGTGTAGGGCGTTCCACAGACCGAAGATCTGACAAACATCTTCAACGGCAGGTTTTCGTCATCGAACGAATATTTCTTCGGTGGTTCACCTGCATGGAGCAGATTGTGGATCTTAAGGAACATTTCTTTCGATATGAGGGCCTCGTGTTTCCCCTGGATTACTTCACCGGGAATAAGACTGTTCACGATAAGCCCACAATAGAACGGGTTCCTGAAAAGGTCCGTCAATCTTTTTGCATGTATGTCCAGGCCCTTGTCTTTAAGTCGTTCTGCAATCTCGACATGGGACATATTGGAATTTGCCTTCCATAAAAAAGCCTGTTTGAGCAATCTTCCTTCCTCCGAGACCACAAAATTCGGGATCTTCCCTTTCCCGGGATTCGTATTGGTATACCCAAATGGATAGGCACCCGTCCAATGGCCCCTCCGCAGCTTCTCCCGCATTCCGGTAATGGATTTGTCCCTACGGATCTGGTTGTCGAAGTGGGAGAACATATGGTACAGGTTTTCCTGGAACGTACCCGCACTTGTGGTCACATCGATTTCCTGGGTGGCCGAGATAACGGCCACCCCCTGCTTTTTTAACTGTTCGCTGATGTAGGCACCGTTCGCACCCGTTCTGGAAAACCTGTCATAGGAATAGACGATGATATAGCCGATGTCCTTTCTCCTTTTGACATAGCTGAGCATCCTTTGGAACTCCCTGCGCTCATCGCTCTTTGCGGATTCATAGGTGCCCCCGAAATATTCCAATACTTCCAATTCTTTTCGAATTGCATATTCCTGGCAATATTTGAGTTGGGTCGTTAGGCTGGCATTGTTGTCAAATTGCTCCTTACTGGAAACACGGGTGTAGATAACGGCCGTGTTGTTTTTCCCTATTATCCTTCCTTTTTCCTTTTTCGCAAATTGACCGAATACCTCTAAGTTCATATGCTCTCTTTTTGGGCTATGTTATCAGTTTTTTAGGTTGTTCCAAGATTTCCTCGGTATTGCCCCTTGCCATGGACAATCCATCTAGCAAAATCTGTTCATTTTCCACACTTCAGTATGAAATGCCCTTGTTACTCTTTCTTCCGTTTTTGATACCCAGGTTGAAATTCTTCGAAAGGTTTTTTTTTTGATCTATTTCCTTTTGCATCCTTTTGATGGAGGTATCATAAAAGAAGTTGATTATCGGCAACATATTGTTGTGCTTCTCCGAAGCTTTGAGGGCATCGATATAGTTTTGCCTTTCCTCCTTCAAAATGATCACATGGGGATGTTTGAATTTCTCCAGAATAAAATTGGATATCAACCGGCCCACCCTTCCATTGCCATCGGGAAAGGGATGGCTGTAAATGAACATTTTATGGAATATGGCGCTCAACTCCAAAGGGGGCACTTTTCTGTCTCTGATTGCATCGTCAAAACTGGACAAAAGCCTGGGCATGTTCGCTATGGCCCTTTTTGTGTCACGAAATATGGTATCGCCGGCGGCCATTTGGGTCTTGGCATATTCCCCGGGCCTATGCCCTTTATATGGCAAAGTATTTTTGGTGGCTATTCTATGGATAGTTTTGACAAAGGATTCGTTCAATTCGGAACCATGGTTTTCCAGCATATGACCGTACGCATCGAAATGATCCATTATTTCGAAGGCCTCCAGTAAAGTCTTGTTGACAAGGTTAACGGCATATCCCTTTTCCTTAAGCTCCCTGGTATCGTCGACACTGAAGCTATTGCCCTCAATGCCACAACTATGGGCCGAGAACAGGATTTCATTGTATCTTTTGAAATCATCTGCATCAAAGGCCGATACGATGGTTTCATCGTATTCCTCCCTCAATGAATCGTATTCTTTTCTGATCGTTACAAACGGATCCTTTCCTTCCATCATTAATTCAAAATTTATGATATTAAGGCAATCGTCAATGAAATGACACGAATTGCCATCGGGTCGTGGGCCGCTCTTGGACTGCCCTTCAAATATCCAATAATTGTTTCCGGTACCCGTCCGATCATTGGTCATTTATATTCAAAAGATAAATGAAATTCCACGGTCTTTTGATTTGGAACGTTTTTGCTCCTTGCTCAAAATCCCTATTTCCCGTTCAAAATATTTTTTTGCTTGATTTAACATAAAATTCCTGAATATTGAAATGTCCTCGCCTCTCCTTGTGTTTTCCAGGGCATCAAAATACTGTCTCCTGTCTTCCGGAAAAACTACCGTCATAGGGTGGCCATGAAAAAGTTGCACATAGTTCATCAATAATCTGGAGAGCCTTCCATTGCCATCGGCAAAGGGATGTATCGAGACCATCTGGAAATGGATGTCAAATGCAAGTAGGTTGCTGCCGACAAAGTCCTTTTTCCCATTGATGGTCGATGACAGTTCCCGCATTAGGCGATCGACCTCTCCGGGAACTTTGGCCTGATCCATAAAGATCCTATCCTCATTTCTGACAGTCGCCTTTCTGAAATCCCCTTTGGACGAATCAAAATCCCCGGCCATGGTCGATATCTTGGAGCCGGTCCCTTTCATTATAGTTGCCGATAGCTCCCGGATATCCTTGCTTTCAAGGATTTTTTTGGATTTGGCCCACTCGATGATCAGCTTGAGGGCCTTGAGATGGTCCGTGGCCATTAGGGAGTGTTCCAATGGACGGTTGTTGGGCGTCAGGCCTTTGTCCAGCAAAATGAACGTTTCCTCCAATGAGAGGGTCGACCCTTCGATCACGGTGCTGTGATGGGTAATGGCATATTGGTTGAACTTGTCGTAGTCCAGAACGCCCTTGGACAGTTCCAGGTACCTTTCCTTTATATCGATCAGCTCTTTAAGGTCATTTCTCATGGCTCCATCTATTTTATGGCAATCTAATTTAAAACTTTATCCCTGTTCTTTGCAAAAAAGTCAAAAGCCTTTTTGATCGGTACGTTCATGCTCTGTTCTTTGGACATGGCCGCAGACTATATCGGCCAGTTGTTTGAGTTGCTCCACAATCTTTTCCGCTTCTTCCTCCGAACAATCCTCAAAACCATTAAATGTCTTGAGCCACGTACTGTTGAATGTTCTGTTTTTCCGCTTTAGCTCGATTATCGGGTTTGACATTTCCTATAAATGGCAATAGCTCCTGAATCTTGAAGGTCACTACCGTATTTGTAAAGCAGGCTTTAATTTACCTTTTTTAATCGATCTGATCCCTTGTGGGATCATTGTTTTATTCCATACTTATGGGTTGTCGGTCAACAACTTTTGGGTTTTTTGAGCAGGGCCGATCTTTTTTCTAAAGATCCTGTTCACACAGACAATCTTACCATTGCTCTGTTTGATCTCCAGATTTTGAAAATCATGTTGTTTCAACATATCAATGATACGCTCCCCTGTGTCCAATCGTTCCAGACCTTCAATGGCATCGACCTCCCCATTTTTGATGATCAGTTTGATGGATAGGAACCTTTTGCTGCGTACCATTTCCAATACCTGGATCTCGGAAGGGGACAATCCTGAATGTTCCTGCTTGTTGTTATCTTTCATAAGTTCATGTTCTACAGACCCAGCCCTTTCCTTTTCTTCTTTCTTTTGGACTTTTTCTTATTAATATCATCTTTGAGTTCCAGTTTGAAAGGGGTCCACTCCGTTTCATTTGCCACAGGCCCGGTCATTCCATTTCCCTCAATTTTTCCCACATGACCTTTTGATTGTTGAGCAAGATCTTCAGTGCCTTTTGCAACTCCCTCACTTCTTGGCTCAGGTTTGATTGCCGTTCCAAGGTTTCCTTCGCCAACTCTATCAGTTCCCCGTTCTTTTCCATTAGCCGATAGTATAATTGAACGGTCTCTGTCTTGCCCATAATCGATTTGTTTTACGATACTGTTCCATGAATATTTTTTGCCAAGCGTACTGCCTTTGTACACTATGCCCTGATGGTTGAACGATATGCCCGAGACCCTGCCCGTGGTCTTGCTTATATTGAACCTGGACGAAATACCGTTCGATTCGAGCATTGAAATAAATTCAGACGTATTCGATGCTTTTTCGATTGCTAAACCAATTTTATCCTGAAGGATAAGTTTGATGGGCAGATTACCTGTTCTCAGGGTTTTCTCGATTTCCTTTTGGCTAAGTGACTTTTTGGTTCCGTTCTTTAACAGAATTTGGGTCAGTCCATATTTCCTTTCCAGATCATTGAGCACTTCCCGACTTCTTCTTTTGATGATGCTATCACTTGTTATCCTGCCAGAATACCTGACCCTGTTGGCCACTATATGGATATGTTCGTGTTCTGTGTCGGTATGGCGGTACATGATGAACTGGTTGTTGTCAAAACCCATCTCCATCAGATAGTCGCAACCGAACGAGGCGAACTCCTTATCGTCCAAGAAATCCGAATAAGGAAGGTTTAGGGAGACATGAAGGACCGCATTCCCAAGTCCCGGACGCAATTGCCTGATCAAATTGAATTCCTGTGTCATGTTTACCGCTGTGGAATGCCCGATATTGGAATCGATGACATATCCTACTCCTTCGTTTACCTTTTTTTCATTGTAGACCAGAAGACCATAGAAATCTTTCCCTATTGTTATCTTACCTATCATTGTTCGCTATATTTGATTTGAGCTGTTTCAATAGCATTTTTACCTCCTCCAATTGTTTAATGATATTGAACGGGTCACGGATACCTGAGTTTGACACCCTTGCAAGTTGGTTCAGGTTGTTTCCCACCCGGCTCAGCTCGACAAAAAGTTTCCGGTCCAATGGGCTTACCTTTTTGGTCGGCAAGGATTTTCCTGTACATTTTCTTCGGATATACTCGGCAACGGATAATCCAATTGTCTCCGCATTATTGGTAATGATCAAGTATTCGCTTTGTGAAACCCTAAAAGCGATGACAATCGTCCTTTGTTTTGATATGTCCTTTTTAGGTCTTGCCATTTGCCATGAATTTGGTATTGTTCCAAAGGTCACTTGTAAACGAAGTGCGCAGTTTTTGTTTACAAAAACACAACTTGCTTCGTGACCATCGATCGACAATATGGCAAACCTATAATGTATGGAATGCTTGTCGGGGCTTTGCCGTACAAAATCCTATGTACGGCAAATCATTGAAGGGTCTTTTCAGAAGGAAAACCAAAAATTGCACTGAGCTTGAACCAAGGATTCCTATGGGAAGGGGGAAGAACGGCCGATTTGTTTTGCCTAAATCGATTTTAATGCCTGTATGGACCAAAGATGGGAAGGGAGAGAAGTACCATCATCGACTTTAAATCATCATCGCAAGCTTGGCTCCTGATCCCGTTCCATTCTTCATGTACATATTTATCTAAATGATCAAATGTACAATCATACAAATCATCAAATATTTATTTGTGTCTTGTAAATGCCTAAAATCCATTGGCCACAGCGGCCGTATGGCAGAAACCACTATGGAATCCAAGGAAATATCCAACTTTTTCTTCCTTCTCCCTTTCCACAAGAATAGCACCCGATAGGGTGCTCACTTTATTGACAGAGATGTAATGGCTCCTAGTTGACATTGGCGAATTTGATGAGATTGAAGGTGTTTTTGGAAGCTGCCTAATAAATGTAAGGGGATGATTTTTTTGACCCTTTTTTATTCATACACAGTCACGAGGATGTTGAAAAACTGTACCGAAGGGAAAGGCCTTTGAACTTCTGCAGCTACTCAATACTTGACTTTTGTGGAATCCATTTTATTAATCAGATAGCGAAGTTCTTCTTTCATGGCAATAGCAGTTGTCGAATTCACCTTCGGGTCAAGGTGTAAAAATATGTTTACCAAGGAGTCTGCTTCATTTTTCTTATTTCCAAAAATGAAAGCTTTTGAAAGCTTATAGAGTGGTGTGAGTTTAGACGGTACGTTATGATGAGCTTCTATGTAATACCTTTCTGATACGGCATACTTTTTATTTTGAAAATTCAAATCCCCCAATAACAAAAGATAATCTGGTGAATAGTAAGTCTCACTAATAGATTTTAAGAACTCAATTGCTTCATTATCCTTGCCAGATAAATTCAGAGCTATAGAATATTTAACAATTAAAACTTGTGACTTCCTATATTCAATTGCTTTTTGGAAATACCTTGCTGCATTTTCAAACTTTCTTTCTTTCAAGCTTTTATTTCCCAAAGAACTATTTTTTTTGAATTGGTAAGTATCATAAATGTCGCGAGCAGTAAACAGAGTAATAAATAAAAAAAAACAAAATCCCAGAAATTGGACCATTCTTCTTTTCTCTTTTTTTTGATTTTCTTTGGCTTTAGAAACCGCAATCAATGTAAAAAAAGTCAATAAGAATGGAAGTTCTCTAAATAAACTCCAGAAACACATCGTGAAGGCATATCCCAGTACCAAAGGAGATGTCCTTATTATGGATTTTTCTCTTTTCGCCTCAATGAAAAGCATGGTAAAAAAGAGAGCCAAAAGAATTGTACCGATATACCCCATTTCAATGGTTACCTCTATAAATTCATTATAGGCCTGAAGAATATAATCTGACAAATATTTTTCTTTTTCAGTTCCAAAACCTTTAGAAAAGTAAAGTGTCTGTTGTCGGCTGTATTTTGCTGAAAAACTATCAGTTCCGTAACCTAGAAGAGGGGCATCTTGTAATAGTTTTAAGCTATTTTTCCAGATAAAAAGTCTACCATTGCTTGAATTCTCCTTGAACTGAGCTAATGAAACCGCTACAATGAGCATTATGATTCCCGTAATAGTCAATTGCTTTGATTTATTTGAAAGAAGAGATGTAATATAAAGCGTAAGAGCTGCCAAATTCAACAATATTCCTGTTCGGGAAAGAGTATAAAGGCTAAACCCCAAAGACATGAAGAAGCAACTCCATAAAATAAATTTAATATGTATATTCTTACCAAATAAATTGAAATTTGAAAATAGAAATAAAATTAACAGCCCTAGAAGTGTTGCCGAATACCCTGGGTGTCCGAAAGAACCACCGATTGGAAACAAAGGATTAGTATTAACAATTAAATCAGTTTTTTGTGCCAGAATATAGATGCCTTCTACAATAAATATGGACACTATGAAATATGTTAAGACTTTTCTTTCTTCAAAAGATTGCAATTTTACAAAAAGAGATTTAAGTGATATGTACAGAACCAATATATAGGTTAGTTTTGGGGCAAAAACACCTGAAGATTCTTTGAATTCACTTAAATAATGCATGCATATTGTTAATGCAACAAAAACTATAAACAATGATTCACTTATACTGAATTTTAACGAGTTTGAAGTCTTCAAAAAAAAATATAATAATGTTGCATTGGCAATTATTAAAGTAATTCCCTTGAATATTGAATCTAAAAGAAAATATTCGTTGAACCATATTGACAGATTCAAATGTGGCATCAACAACCCCATAAAAAGTAATAATAATAAAGCTGATGATAATATAGCTTTACGTCTCTCTTTTAACATACTTTGAATAATCTAAAATTAGATTATGCTAATTCACAATTAGCTGACCCCTTTAAAATCCGCAAATTTTACAAAACATAAAACTTGAAAGTCAATCCTTATTCTCTAAAGTAATAGATTGATTTAAATAAATGTACTTAAACTACAATACTTTGGGGATAATTCCTACTTTTGAAACAAATTTAGATCCTGCTCTAATTGCATATTAAAATACATCATATTGTCAATATAATTTTTATTGCTTCAATGTCCTTATTTGGTCAGGACATTTCCGGAGACTGGAGTGGCAAACTGGAAGTAGGCGAATATCAGCTTGGATTGTTTTTTAAAATATCCAAAGATAGCTTAGGCTACTCCTGTCTTATGAGTATTCCGCAACAAGATAAATATGATATTAAAATCCAACATATAAATCTTATGGATTCTACTCTTACAATCAGACAACCTGATATAAATTTTGAATTCAATGGAAAATTGGGGGGAAATAGCAAAGTTCAGGGTGAACTAAAGCAGAACGGCCTCTTTATCCCACTAGTTTTGAAACGAGAACAAATCAGCTTTCGAAGACCCCAAACCCCTAGAACCCCTTTAAATTACTTTGTAGAAGATATAGTTTTTACAAATCCTAATGATAATGTCTTTTTAACCGGAACTTTGACAACTCCAAAGAACTTGGACACATATCCTATTTTAATAATCATAGGAGGAAGTGGACCACAAAACAAAGATGGAGAAATTTTGGGACACAAACCGTTCCTTGTGATTGCAGATCACCTTAGTAATCGTGGCATTGGTGTTCTAAGATTTGATGAAAGGGGCATTGGGAAATCTTCTGGGCTTTATGACACCACTAGTATTGAAGGTTTTACATCTGATGTGATTGCTGCCGTGGATTATATAAAATCAAGGAAAAACCTTAATGTCAAAAGTTTTGGGCTTATGGGGCACAGTTTAGGTGGTATTATTGCAGCCAAGGTAGCATCGGTACGAGAGGATATCAACTTTGTGATTTTTTTGGCAACACCAGCAATATCTGGAAAAGAATTAATGCTCAAGCAAAAAGCAAGTATTGAGGAAAAAACAGGAATATCAAAGCAACAAATTGAATTAAGCGGTCAAATTTTTTCAGGTGCTTATGACATATTAATCAATTCTGAAGAAAAAGACAGCTTGAGAAATAACATCTCGTCCTATTTTAATACTAATTTAGGGCCATTGACATCACAGAGGCATATCAATAAGATTGTTAATCAAATCACTTCAACTGAATTTAAAGATTTTTTGAAACTTCATCCATTTGAATATCTAAGTCAGGTTACTTGTCCTGTTTTGGCCTTATATGGCTCCAAAGATTTACAAGTTGATTCAGAGGTTAACCTAAAAGCAATGGAGAATGCCCTACTAAGTGGTGGTAACCACAAAGTAAAAATAGAGGAAATCAAAGGCTTGAACCACTTATTTCAAGAGTGTCAAACTGGACTACCAAATGAATATTTTGAGATTGAGCAAACTATAGCGCCACAAGTATTAGAAGAAATAACAAAGTGGATTGTGGAACTTAATTGATAATTATAATATTAGGTCGGACTTAGCTCAAATAGTCAAATATGGATAATCGGTCTAAGCCCGATTTATTTTCGTATATTTTTTAAGGAATTAGTTTTTAATATAAATTCAGTGAAAATGGATTATTTAAATCTAATTATTGGTTTAATTTTTATTGGAGTAGGTTTTTTGGGAAAATCCTTTCCGTACATAATAGCTGGTTACAATACGTTGCCAGATGACAAAAAGAAAAACATTGATCAAGAAGCTCTAACGACAGCTTTTCGCAATGGTTTTGTTCTCATTGGATTAACAGTTATTATAGGATATTACATTTTTAAGTGGATTGGATTGATTTCGATAGCCTCTATCATTGCTCCAGTTGTGATAGTAGTAGGTGTCATTGCCCTGAATTTACATGTACTAAAGTTTAGATATAATTTCAAGAAAGGAACAAAGAAGAATACAAATAAAAAAGCTCCATATATAATCTTGGTGGTATCTTTAACGTTTGTTATTGGCTCTACCATATATGGAATATATCCCACAAAAACAGTTGTCGATACTCAATCAATTAAATTCAAAGGTATGTATGGTCTGGAATTGAGATTTAATGAAATCGAAAAAATTGAAGTAATCCAACAGATTCCAAAAATACTTAAGCGAACTAATGGATTTAGTTTTCTTAATACCAAGAAAGGTGTTTTTGAATTAGAAGATCTGGGCACTAGTCGACTCTTGGTGCATTCAAATAGTTCTCCTTACCTGCTAATTTCAAAACGAAAAGGAGAACATATAATACTTAATTCTAACAATCGGAACGAAACTCTCGAACTCTATAATCTAATTAGCTCAAGATTAAAATAGCGACTATTAAATCCAGTAAATGATAGTGCAATTCAATTCCATGAGCTATAGAGACATCACAAATAGGATATGCTAAAAATCATTAAATTTCACACAACTCAATCATCATCTTCTAAAAAGAAAACCATTAAGTCCCTTATTCCATGGTAACAAGTAAATAACCAATCCTCCTAGCATGGCAAAGAAAAAAGACCAAAGGCCATGAATACAGATAATCATAAAATGAAAAAAAACACCAAGCTTAAAATAAAAAGGCCTTAGACTTTTATTAGCAAAAAGTGCGCTAAAGAGCAGGATTTCTATAAAAATTGCCCCCCAACTGATTATTGAGGTTACATAAATATTGGAGATTATAGGCAGAAAAATATTGTTAATTGTATCCGAAGCACCAAATGGCTTGTTTGTAAACCAATAATAAAAAGCTGAACCATCAAGCCAAAAACCTTTATTGACTTTAACTGCTGCCGCAAAGAAATATACTATTGACATTTGAATACGGATCAACATCATACAGCTATATGAAAAGTATTGAACGAATTCCCCTTGCCGGTATTTAAAATATGAAGTTTTATGCCAATGGTTAATTCTTTTATCAGCCATAAAACCCCATAAAAATGAAACAAAATAGGATTGCTGTTTTTTTCATGTAAATCGATAAGGTTGATTCACTGCGAAAGAAATCCAAATACCCTGGGATTTTTGGGCTTTTCAGGCGAAAGGGTCAATAATCTAATTGAAGAGGACATTTCTAAAAACAAATTTCTTATGGAAAGTACTTGATGCGGAAAAGAACAAGACCTTTATCATCGAAAGGGTACTGTCCCGCAACATGGGGAATCCACAACTTCGATATAAAAATCAATAAGGCAAATTGATAATTATTTTAGAAACAACCCATTCCCCTTATTTTAAATATAAAACTCCTTGATGAATTAAAATCAAGCACTTCTGATATAAAATGACTTATTGATGATAGTTTCAATATCTTCCTTCAAAAAATTTGAACTCTGTCCTGCCGCGGTCACATTAAAAGTCTGCAATTTTTGCAGACTTTTTTATATACACAAAAGTTTAGGCGACTTTTCTAGCTGCCTTTTCCAATCCATGTTTGCTTATTTTTGAAAATAATAATGGACCATTCACGGGTTTTGTTACAAGGTCGTTGGCACCAAGTTCAAAGATTTTTTTTCGGGTAGCGGCTGTATTGTCCGCTGTGAGTACAATAATGGGGATTTCCTGATTGCAATTTGCCTTACCCCTTCGGATAATCGAGGTTGTTTCGAAACCGTCCATTTCCGGCATTTGTAGATCCATCAATATAAAATCAAAGGTGTTCTCTTTCATCATATTTAATGCCTCTTTTCCATGATTGGCAATAGTAAGGTTAACCGAGTTCCAATTCTTTTTGAACAATAGTTTTACCACGGTTTGATTCATCTTGTTGTCCTCTACAAGGAGTACATTGCACATCTTTAGTTTTTCGTCTATTCGTATTGATGTTAAATCTTTTTTGACCAAATCTTCATCTTCATCAATCTCGAAACCTAAACTTAGTTCGCATACAGTGCCTTGTTTTTGGTTATCTCTGAAGTTGATGCTGCCTTTTTGCAAATCCACATAGGTTTTTACAATATAGAGACCTAACCCCAAACCACTGAATTCCCGTTTGTCCATGAAGGATTTTTTGGTAAAGGATTCAAAAATGGTACTCATCTTTTCTTTTGAAATACCAATGCCGGTATCCTTTATGATAAAGTTTAAAGTGCTCTGGCCATCACCTTTCTTTTTGCAATGGATCACGATATCAATACTTCCTTGGTTGGTAAATTTAATGGCATTATCCAAAAGGTGGTTTAGAATTTGTACTAGTTTGGCCTTGTCCCCAATAATTCTTGCTGGTAGTACATCGGACAATGTATAATTGAATTCCAAACCTTTGGATAGGGCCTTTTTCTCTTGGGCTCCCACCACTTTCAATAAGGTCGATTTCAAATCAAATGGGACTTCTTTTAATTCTTGGTCACCTTTTTCGATTACGGTAAAATCCAGAATATCCTCAATGTAACCCAACAAATTTTTGGAAGAGCTCAGAATCATCTTGCATTTTTCTTCCAGATTTTCTTCTTCCTTGTTTTCTCGCAGCGATGTAGCTACTCCCATAATCAGGTTAAGAGGTGTCCGTAATTCATGACTTATGTTGGACAAAAAGGATGATTTAATTTCGTTCATATCCTCTGCCCGTTGAAGCGCCAACATCTGATTGTGTTCATTTTCCATTCTAAGGTCGCGAATCCTATTGATCATGGAAATGGATAGGAACACGATTTCCAATCCAATACCAAATTTTGCGCCATTATTGGTGAAAAATGAATTTTCTATAGTATTGAAATTGTTGAGTATAAATACTATAAAACCAAGGACCAGAAAGGAAATGCCGATGACGAAGTAAGGGTCTACTTTTATTTTTTTGACTTTTAAAACTACTAGGGATGCAATCATATGGAGCAAGACCAAAATGCCGATGGCATTGGCTAAAGGATAGCAGTATTCGAACGAAGAGGCAAAAGCCAAAAGTAATACTCCAAGGGTTATGGCAACACCCAAAATTTTGTTTGCAATATGTAAAATTGGGATGTTCTTTTTAAGGTCGAGAAAGGTGCCGCCATATTTTCCGAAAAAGAATAGGGAAACAAATGCTGTTAGCAATACGGCCCGGTCGGATAGCAATCCCCCTTGAGGAGTAAAGTATTGGTGGAAGAATCCATCCAAAGAAAATTGCATTAGGGCTATAAATAGCACATAAAGCGCATAATAGATGAATGCATTATCCTTTAGTGCAAAAAAGAAAAACAGATAAATGAGGCAGGCCAGGATTAAAATACCATAGAAGAATCCGTAAAAAACCTGTTCTTTATAGGTTAGGATAAAGAAACTATTTTCTTGATATAATCGTATCGGCAGCATTACTACCTCCCCATCACTTTTAAGATGAATATATGCCTGTATTTTTTGATGGGGCTCTAGCTTAATATCAAAAATTGATTTTCTATGTGGAACCGTCTTCTCTGAGAAAGGTATTTTATCGCCACTATATTGTTGCTGTACATTACCTTGATCATCCATCAGATACAGATTGACAATATCCGTTATTGGTCTAGCGGTTTCCAGATAATACTGTTTAAATCCAGATGATTGATTTTCCAAGGCAAAAGTCATCCAATAATGGTCATTCGAAAAACCTAGGTTTTCCTTTAAACTGGATAGCGGAACAAACTCTAGGTTTGTATTGTTTCTGATTTCCTCAAAACTATAATTTTGTTGCCCCGCCAATAATATAGAAGTTTTAGAGCGAAGTGAGATGGCTTCGATACTAGTTTCACTCTCTCCAAACTGCGCATTACAAAAGAGGGGAAGTAATAAAATAAAATTTAACCAAGTGTATAAGATAGGGGAGGTTCTAAGTAGCATTAAGTAGGCCTTTGTTGAAACCGCTCTTTGGGAAAGTGGAATCTTGTTTGCTGGTTTTATTTTTTAACGATTAAAGTGGATGATTAGTGCCCTTGCCAGTTGATAACTAACAATCATTAGATGTAATTGAAAAAAATATCGATGAATGGCAATGAGAATTGAAAGGAATCGATTTTAATGTTGACTAAACTAATCATATTAAGGTATTTCGACCTTTATTTATGAAGAGAAATCAGATATTATGAACAGGATTTTAGTAGTGCTTTTTTTTGTAACGGGTGTATTGGGTTATTCCCAGAGTATGGATTACAATACTAAAAAAGGGTATGCGGCCAGTGGTTATGATGTGGTTGCCTATTTCGACAGTAATCCGATGGAGGGAAAAAAAGAATTCACAACAAACTATGATGGTATAAACTATAAGTTTATCAGTAAGTCCAATATGGATAAGTTTGTTGCTGAGCCCAAAACGTATTTGCCGGAATATGGGGGATATTGTGCATATGCAATGGCCGTCAGTGGAAAAAAAGTAAATGTGAATCCTGAAACGTATGAAATCAGAAATGGTAAACTTTATCTGTTTTATAACAAGGGTAAGAACAATACCTTGCAGTTTTGGCTCAATGAATCCCCAAATGATCTCAGGCCCAAAGCTGATAAAAATTGGGAGAAAATAAAGAATTGAATATTCTTTCTATCTTATACTCAAATTCGTCTAAAAACGAGCAAAACGAAACCAATAGCTAAACACCATGTTCAAATCTTCCTTGGATACCTTGGAGCAGTTTAAAAAAGTGCTGTCGGAGCTGCCCAAAGATTGTTATTCGCAGCCGTGCAGTATACTTTCCAACGCCAGCATAGGGCAACACACAAGACATGTAATTGAACTGTACCTTTGCCTCATCAAAGGTTACGAGGTTGCTGACGTTTCTTATGATAGAAGAGAACGCGACCTTAAAATCGAAGAGGATTTGGCGTTTGCCCTCGAGCAATTGGCTTACATTCAAAAACATTTGAAAAAGCCCAATAAGTCCATAAAGGTTAAATACGAATTGGCTGGAGAGGAAAACTGTTTGGATTCCAATTATTTTAGGGAAGTCATGTACAATTTGGAACATACCATTCATCATCAGGCGTTGATTAAGGTGGGTATTGAGCATTTTTCAAACCAGAAGATTCCGGAATCTTTCGGAGTGGCACCATCTACCATTCAATACAGAAGAGCATGTGCACAGTAAGTTTTGTTTCTTCAAGAGGTCAATACCTTATCACATCAAATAGGGATGAACATGTTTCACGCCCTTTGGCGTTAAAACCCCAAGAGGAAACCATAGGTTCGGTGAAAGTACTTTTTCCAAAAGACCCTAAAGCTGGCGGTACTTGGTTTGCCTTAAATGAGAATGGCTCAGTAGGAGTACTCCTCAATGGAGGTTTTGTAAACCACAGCCCAACTGGAAATTACGCTCGAAGTCGTGGTTTGGTGCTTCTGGATGTTATTGCATCGGAGAACCCTTTTGATTTGCTTCAAGAAATGGAACTGCTCCAAATTGAACCTTTCACATTGGTTCTATTTACAACAAAATTGTTGGAGTTTAGGTGGGATGGGCATCAAAAGTATTTTAGACCGTTGGACAAGACTAAAAATCACATTTGGTCCTCTGCCACACTTTATAAAGATGAAGTAATTGAACAGAGAAGAAAATTGTTCCGAAAGTTTATTGATGGTAATTCACGAATATCCGCTCATGAGGTGGTTGACTTTCATTCCAACAACCATGATGATTTTGAGAATGGATTTATAATTGATAGGAATTCGGGTCTAAAAACCTTTAGCGTGACCCAGGCAATCTTAAATAGGAGTGATAATGATATTGTTATGCGTCATTTCGATTTGTTGAACGACAATTTTTTTGAGGTACCATTTTCTCCTACTCAACTTACCATGTAATATTTATGGATTCGCTAAAACTAATCTGGCACCGCATTACCCATTGGGAATATTGGCCCTTTTGGCTGATATATTATCCCATGTTTCCAGTTTGGTTATATTATTCGATCAAGGCGCGGTCCATCTTTTTTTTCAATGCTGCCAATCCTGGAATGAAGAATGGCGGGATGGCCATGATATCCAAAATGGATATTTATAATATGATTCCGCCCCAATTTATACCAAAGACCGTATTCGTTGCAAAGAATGAAGATGCAGCTGTGGTGTTGGAACGAATTTTGGAGGCTGGAATAGGCTTCCCTTTTATTGCCAAACCCGATATTGGAATGAAGGCATTCGGGGTTGAAAAAATCCATGATAAAGATGAATTCCAAAAATACGTGCACTGGACACCATCCCATTTTTTGGTGCAGGAATTAATTCCATATCAAAAGGAGGTAGGTATATTCTATGTTCGCAAGCCAGAAGAAGCCCATGGTAAGATTACTGGAGTGGTGTCCAAGGAATTTTTAACCATTACGGGGGATGGCCAAAGCTCCATGATCAAACTCATCAAACGTAATCCTCGAAGTCACTTGCAATTAAAAGTATTGGAGCAAAAGTTTGGTGATCAACTTCGTAACGTTTTAGATGAAGGCGAAAAGTTTATTTTAGTGCCCTACGGGAGTCATACCCGAGGGGCCAAGTTTGTGGATATCAGCCATCAAATCAACAAGGATTTGGTAAATACTATAGATGGGATATGCTCTCAAATGAAAGGATTCCATTATGGACGATTGGATGTACTCTACAATACATTTGAGGAACTTTGCGAAGGAAAGAACTTTAGTATTATTGAAGTCAATGGGGCAGGGGGAGAGGCCACCCATATTTACGATCCCCAACATTCCTTGTTTTGGGCTTGGCGAGAGGTTACTCGCCATTGGGGTATGTTGTGCGACATCAGTATTGTCAATAAAAAGGCAGGCCATACCTATTTAAGTTTTAGGGATGGGCGGGCCATGCTAAAGCAAACGGGGGTTTTGCAGGCACAATTAAAGTTTTAGAAATACCATTAAAGTATGCCTTGAATGAAACTTTCCATTCCACTGGGTTCTGTTGTAGGTGCAAAACGCTTTATAGGTTTTCCAGTTTTGTCGATTACAAATTTGGTGAAGTTCCATTTGATTTTGCCTCCCAACAAGCCTCTTAATTCGGATTTGAGATACTTGAAAATGGGATGCGCATCGCTTCCGTTGACATCAATTTTGGCAAACATGGGAAAAGTCACCCCATAGTTCACCTGACAAAATTCTTGGATATCATTGGCACTGCCCGGTTCTTGATTCCCAAATTGGTTACATGGAAATCCCAAAACAACCAATCCTTGACTTTCATACTTTTTATAGAGCTCTTCCAGTCCCTCATATTGTGGTGTTAATCCGCATTTGCTTGCAGTATTGACAACCACAATGGTTTTGTCTTTATATTTTTCCATGGACTCTGGTGTGCCGTCCAATCGTTCTGCTTCAAATTTGTAAAATTCCATACTTATTTTTTTTGTTTGTTCATGAGGTGTTTAAATGCTCCGGTAGACCAAAGGGCCCAAAGTATTAATACAGGCTGGAAAAACAGGCGTATAAATCTTTTAAGGTCCGTATCCAATCCAAATGCATCAATGCCATTGGTGTATTGTGAAATGTTTCCGGGGAATATCAATACATAGAAAATGGCCAGTGCGATGCCTGCTTTAACCTTGTGTTTGACCAAAAAAACCATAGCAAGCCCCAGAAGTATCTCAACAACGCCTGAAGCTATCACGACAAAATCCATAAAAGCTTCGCTTGTAGGCAACCATCGGGGCACTTGGGCCTGAAACTCCTCCCGTTGAAAAGTAAGGTGTCCAATACCCGCCATCATCATCAAAAGGCCTAGGATGACCCTAAATAAATTTTGTTTGGAACTTGTAGTGTTGCTCATTTGAAAACTTTTTCAGATTCCCTTAAATATAATCATATCTAAAGGGAAGCCCTTTTGTAAAAGCGACAAATGTTAACTCAAATCAAGACTTTTCTTCTGCCACCCCCATTTTCTTCTTGATGGCATTCATAATAATTGGCGCATGGATACGTGAATTTTCTATAAACCATTTGTGGGTTTCCATGCCCCCGCAGATGACACCTGCCAGAAATAGCCCCTCAACATTGGTCTCCATGGTTTCGGGGTCGTAAGTGGGAAGTCTTTTGGTGTCGTCTGATAAAGTGATTCCCAGTTTTTCCAAAAAGGCAAAATTCGGACGATACCCTGTCAAGGCCAGCACAAAATCATTTTCCAAAGTAACCTCGCCTTCTGGTGAGTTGATAACGATTTTATGAGGTTTTATTTCCTTAACGGTAGAATTGTAATAGACTTTGATACTGCCCTCCTCGATTCGGTTAATGATATCGGGACGTACCCAATATTTTACGCGAGGACCCACTTCTGGACCGCGAATCACGAGGGTTACTTCTGCGCCTTTACGCCAACATTCCAATGCTGCGTCTATAGCGGAGTTACTGGCACCTACAACTACCAATTTTTGACTTGCATAAAAGTGTGGGTCGTTGTAGTAATGGGATACTTTGGGCAAATCCTCACCGGGAACACCCATATTGTTGGGCAGATCATAGAATCCTGTAGCGACCACTACGTTTTTTGCTTCGTAATTATCTTTATCGGTCTTTACCGTGAAGGTGTTTCCTTGTTTTACAGTATCAAGAACCTTTTCAAAGAGATGGATGTTGAGCTGGTTCGAGGTCACAATCCGTCGGTAATATTCCAACGCTTCGTTGCGTTTGGGTTTGGCCTCCTTGCTAATGAACGGTATCTCGTCTATCTCCAGCTTTTCGGAAGAAGAGAAGAACTGCATGTTCACGGGATAGTTGAACAAGGAATTTACAATAGGCCCTTTTTCTATAATAATATAGGAAATCCCTTGTTTTTTGGCTTCTAGGCCACATGCTATTCCGATAGGGCCGCCCCCAATGATGACAACATCAAATTGCTGCATTACGCTATTTCTTCTTTTAATTTTTTAATGGTTTCGATCGGGTTGGCACTCTTAAATATAAAACTGCCCGCAACTAGAACATCCGCTCCAGTATCGATCAGTTTCTTTGCATTTTCCGCATTTACGCCCCCATCGATTTCAATTAAGGTGTTTGTATTCTTACGATTGATCAATTCTTTTAGATCGGCTACTTTTTGATAGGTGTTCTCGATAAAGGATTGTCCTCCAAACCCTGGGTTAACGCTCATTACGATAACAATGTCTATATCTTGTATAGTGTCTTCCAATAATCTCACAGATGTGTGGGGGGTAATGGCTACTCCTGCTTTCATTCCTTCTGCTTTAATGGCTTGTAAGGTTCTGTGCAAATGTGGACATGCCTCATAATGAACGGTCAAATGATTTACCCCCAGATCAGCAAATGTTTTGATATATCTGTCGGGGTCTACGATCATTAAGTGTGTGTCCAAAGGTTTTTTGGCATATTTCGCGATGGCTTGTATCACTGGCATTCCAAAGGAGATGTTGGGCACGAATACCCCGTCCATGATATCCAAATGAAACCAATCGGCATCACTTTGGTTCACCATTTCTATTTCTTTTTGAAGATTGGCAAAGTCGGATGCCAGGAGCGAAGGAGCGATCATTGATTTGTTCATGTTACAAAGTTAGCCATTTACGGCCATCCTTAAACGAAAAAAACTCCGGTAATCAGCCGGAGTTTATTCATCAATCAAAAAACGAACAGTCATGATAAACTGTTATATCTTACTAAATTACAACTTTCCTGCCAAAAATCAAATTTAAGGATAGTTTAACTGTAATTTATAGGGTGTTTTTTCACACTTTATCCCAAATATGTTTTCAAAATCTTACTTCTGGAGGTGTGTTTTAACCTACGGATTGCTTTTTCTTTAATCTGACGAACTCTTTCTCTTGTAAGATCAAAAGTTTCACCGATTTCTTCCAAGGTCATGGAGTGTTGTCCAGCCAAACCAAAGTAAAGTCTGATTACATCAGCTTCACGAGGGGTTAGAGTTTCCAGTGCACGCTCAATTTCAGTACGAAGGGAATCGTGCAAAAGTTCCTTGTCCGGGTTTGGAGATTCACCACTGCGCAATACATCGTAAAGGTTGGAATCTTCACCATCGATCAAAGGCGCGTCCATGGATACGTGACGGCCTGAGTTTTTCAAGGATTGCTTCACATCTTCCACGGTCATGTCCAATTCTTTGGCAATTTCCTCTGCAGATGGTGGACGCTCGTGCGCTTGCTCCAAGAAGGCAAATGTTTTGTTGATCTTGTTGATGGAACCAATTTTGTTCAAAGGCAAACGAACAATACGGGATTGCTCTGCCAATGCCTGAAGAATGGATTGACGAATCCACCAAACGGCATAAGAAATAAATTTAAATCCACGGGTTTCATCAAAACGTTGTGCCGCTTTGATAAGCCCTAAGTTTCCTTCATTGATCAAATCAGGAAGTGTCAACCCTTGATTTTGGTACTGTTTTGCCACAGAAACCACGAACCTAAGGTTGGCTTTAGTTAATTTTTCCAAGGCTATTTGGTCTCCCGCCTTAATTCGCTGTGCCAACTCCACTTCTTCATCGGCGGTAATCAAATCTACCTTACCGATTTCCTGCAAATACTTGTCCAACGACGCGGTTTCCCTATTGGTAACCTGTTTTGTAATCTTTAACTGTCTCATCTAAAAAATCCCTTCAAATTAAATTTGTGAACCGGAGCTCATTAGGTTATACGTTGAAAAAACTAAAAAGTTACATTTTGATTGTAGTTTTTTAAAAAAAAGAAACCCCGGGAATAATTCCCAGGGTTTTTTTATATAATAGGATGTTGTTAAAACTAATCCCTTCTTGGCTTTCTATCGCGGTTGCCACCTCTGCGGTCGCCACCACCTCTTCGATCACCTCTATCGTTTCTAGGTGGACGTTCTTGATATCCTTCAGGTTTAGGTAATAAGGCTTTTCTTGATACCTTTTCCTTTCTGGTTCTTGGGTCAATACCAAAGTACTTGACATCAAAAACATCTCCCATGTTCACAACATCGGAAACATTTTCTGTGCGCTCCCATGCCAATTCGGATACGTGAAGCAATACTTCGTTTCCTGGGGCGTCGGTGTATTCCACCACAGCGCCAAAGTCAAGCATTTTTATCACTTTAACTTCATAAACACTTCCCACCTCAGGTTTAAACATTAAGGAATCTATCTTAGCCAATACAGCATCAATACCTTCTTGTCCTGTACCAAGGATTTCCACAATACCTTCTTCGGTTTCTGGGTCTTCGTTAATAACTATAGTAGTATTGGTAGTTTTTTGAAGTTCTTGAATTACTTCGCCACCTTTACCGATAAGTGCACCAATATATTCACCTGGAATAATTTTGGTAACGATTTTTGGAGCGTAGGATTTAACTTCTTCTCTTGGCTCGGCTATAGTATCGGTAAGTTTGCCCAATATGTGCATTCTTCCGTCCTTGGCCTGAATCAAAGCATTTACCAAAATCTCGTAGGACAATCCTTTTACTTTAATGTCCATTTGGCAAGCGGTAATACCATCTGCGGTACCAGTTACCTTAAAGTCCATATCCCCCAAGTGATCTTCATCACCTAAGATATCGGAAAGCACGGCGTATTTACCAGTTTCCGTATCGGTAATCAATCCCATTGCGATACCGGATACAGGTTTTTTCAACTGAACACCAGCGTCCATCAATGCCATGGTACCGGAACATACGGTTGCCATAGAAGAGGAACCGTTGGATTCCAATACTTCTGAAACTACACGAACAGTATAAGGACAATCTTCTGGAATCATGCCTTTAAGGGCACGTTGTGCCAAGTTACCATGTCCAACCTCTCTACGCGAAGTACCACGAATTGGTCGTGCTTCTCCTGTTGAGAAAGGAGGGAAGTTATAATGCAAATAGAATGTTTCCTCACCTTCGTAAGATGGCATATCTATTTGGTTCGCTTCTCTGGAGGTCCCCAAAGTAACGGTTGCCAATGCCTGAGTTTCACCACGGGTAAAAATGGCAGAGCCGTGTACAGATGGCAAATAATCGATTTCACACCAGATCGGTCTAACATCTGTTGTCTTACGACCGTCCAAACGAAGTCCTTCTTCCAATGTAAGGTTTCTAACGGCTTCTTTTTCGGCTTTGTGGTAGTATTTGGAAACCAAGTCACCAATTTCTTCCAATTCTTCTTCGGAGAAAGATGCTTTGATTTCTTCTTTGATAGCAGCAAATGCCTCGCTACGTTCTTTTTTGGAAGAACCAGCTTTGGCCACTTCATATACCTTGTCGTAGGCCATGTCGTGGATTTTTTTCTGAAGATCTTCATCTTCAGCTTCAGCTTCGTACTCGCGAACTTCTTTTTTACCGAATGCTTCGGCCAATTTTTCCTGTGCAGCACATTGTACTTTAATGGCCTCGTGGGCGAATTTGATGGCTTCTACCATTTCCTCTTCGGAAATCTCGTCCATTTCACCTTCTACCATCATTACGGAATCTGCAGAGGCACCGATCATCATGTCGATATCGGATTCTTTTAGTTGTTCCCTTGTCGGGTTGATGATGAATTCACCGTTTACCCTACCTACACGTACTTCAGAAATGGCACATTCGAATGGAAAATCCGAAAGTTGAATGGCGGCAGAGGCAGCCAATCCAGCCATTGCGTCCGGCATAACATCATCGTCATGCGACATCAATTGAATCATCACTTGTGTTTCGGAGTGATAATCTTTTGGGAACAATGGTCTCAATACCCTGTCCACCAAACGCATGGTCAATACTTCGCCGTCACTTGGTCTGGCTTCTCTTTTAAAGAAACCTCCAGGGTAACGTCCTGCAGCAGCAAATTTTTCGCGATAATCTACGGTAAGTGGCAAAAAGTCCACATCCGAAGCTTTGTAATTGGAGACAACGGTACACAATAGCATACACTTGCCAGATTGAACAACAACAGAGCCATGGGCCTGCTTTGCCAGTTTTCCGGTTTCGATAGAAATCTCTCTACCGTCACCAAGGTCTATGACCTCTTTGAATGTCTTTGGAATCATAAAATTAATCTTACCCTACCATCGTGGCGGGGTCGTTAAACAATTGGTCTGCCGCCATCCGGGCGGTCGGGTTGTGTTGTTGTTGTGTGTGCCTATGGCACTTGACCAATGAAAAACTATTTGAAGCTTTTTGTGTTTGCCCAGCTTTATGCTGGGACTTTATGTAGTTGAAACTTGTTCAACCAAAAACAAAGGGGAAGCCAATGCCTCCCCTTGTGTTTTTATTTTCTAATACCTAATTCTTTAATTAGAGTACGGTATTTTTCAATATCTTTTTTCTTAAGGTAATCCAAAAGACTACGTCTTTTACCTACCAACGCCACCAAAGAACGCTCGGTGTTATAATCTTTGTGGTTCCTTTTAAGGTGACCTGTCAAGTGGTTGATACGGTGTGTGAACAAAGCAATTTGTCCTTCCGTAGAACCGGTGTTGCTCTCAGAGCCGCCGTGTTTTTTGAAAATCTCGGCTTTCACTTCTTTTGTTAAATACATTCCAATATTATTTAAATGATTTTTATGTATTGATTGGCCTTCAATCAGCGTGCAAAGATATGTGTTTTTTTGAATTTTAAAGACTTATTAAAATAAACTTTCTGGCTCACTTGGTTGTGGTCTATCTCAGATAAAAGAAAAAAGCCCCGATTTCGGGGCTTTTTTTAATTTCTTACGGGTTGATTGGTAATCAAATCGATATAGAGATTGATTTTTTTCTTCAAATCCCTACGATGCGTGATGAAATCCAAGAAACCGTGCTCTTTAAGGAATTCGGATGTTTGGAAACCTTCAGGAAGATCTTTTCCTGTAGTGTCTTTTACTACCCTTGGCCCAGCAAATCCAATCAATGCACCGGGTTCTGCAATGTTGATATCTCCCAACATCGCGTAGGATGCAGTTGTACCCCCCGTTGTTGGATCGGTACATAGCGAAATGTACGGTATTTTGGCCTCTGCCAATTGAGCTAATTTAGCGGATGTTTTCGCTAATTGCATCAAGGAAAGGGCAGCTTCCATCATACGGGCACCACCTGATTTGGAAATCATGATAAATGGCACTTTTTTCCTTTTGGCCACATCTATGGCGCGGGATATTTTCTCTCCTACCACACTTCCCATGGAACCTCCGATAAATCCAAAGTCCATACAGGCCACAACAATATCTTTTCCTTGGGATTTTCCAACTGCAGTTCTAACGGCATCTTTTAATCCGGTTTTCTTCTGGGCAGCTTTCAGTCGGTCAGAATATTTTTTAGTGTCTTCAAACTTCAAAGGGTCTTTGGACACCATTTTTGTGTCAAGTTCACTGAACTTGTTATCATCAAAAAGGATTTCAAAGTATTCTTTACTGCCTATTCGGACGTGGTAATCATCTTCTGGACTTACGTAATAGTTTTTGGCCAAATCTTCAGCCTCAACAATTTTACCGGTAGGGGATTTGTACCATAACCCCTTTGGGGTGTCTTTTTTTTCCTCGGTAGCTGTTTGTATTCCTTTTTCCTTTCTTTTAAACCAAGACGACATGCAATCAATATTTAGTTAGACAAAGGCTTACAAAGTATTTACGTTGTTCAAATCCTCGAAGGCTTTCTTTAAACGAGCGATGAAAGTTTTTTCACCTTCTCGAAGCCAAACTCGGGGATCATAGAACTTTTTGTTGGGTTGGTCATCACCATCAGGGTTTCCGATTTGTGTTTGAAGGTAATCTCCTTTTCCTTGGATGTAATCCCTAACACCTTCCAAGAATGCGTATTGCAAATCGGTATCGATGTTCATTTTGATTACACCATAACCAATGGCTTCCCTAATCTCTTCCAAAGTGGAGCCAGAACCTCCGTGAAATACAAAATCGATGTGATTGTGCTCTACACCATATTTTTCTGTAATATATTCTTGGGAGTTCTTTAGGATTTTTGGAGTCAGTTTTACGTTACCTGGCTTGTATACCCCATGCACGTTCCCAAATGCTGCAGCAATGGTGAATTTTGGGCTAACTTTGGAAAGTTCTTCATAAGCAAAGGCCACTTCTTCTGGCTGGGTGTACAATTTGGAGTCGTCAACGTCGGTGTTGTCCACACCATCTTCTTCACCTCCTGTAATACCTAATTCAATCTCCAAAGTCATATCCATTTTGCTCATGCGCTCCAGATACCCTTTACAGATTTCAATATTTTCTTCGATCGGCTCCTCGGAAAGGTCGATCATGTGCGAACTGAACAATGATTTACCAGTTTCCTTGTAATGCTCTTCACTGGCGTCCAATAATCCATCGATCCAAGGCAATAATTTTTTAGCGCAGTGATCTGTATGAAGTATTACCGTTGCTCCGTAGGCCTCTGCCAATTGGTGAACGTGCTTCGCGCCCGCAACAGCTCCTAGGATAGCTGCTTTTTGACCATCATTGGAAAGTCCTTTACCTGCATTGAACTGTGCTCCTCCGTTAGAGAATTGAATAATTACGGGAGAATTCAGTGTTGCAGCGGTTTCCATAACGGCATTGATGCTGTCCGAACCAATTACGTTTACGGCCGGAAGTGCATATCCGTTTTCTTTTGCATGGTTAAAAATTGCTTGTACTTCATCACCGGTTGCAACACCGGGCTTTATATTGTGGGACATAGTTATATTGGTTTCGAATTAAATAGGAAACAAAAGTAATAAAATATTTGCTCTAGAAAGGATAATTGATCCCTATGTTGAAGACGGCTTTCTTGAGGTTGTAGCCATCGAACCAACGATTTGACCCAACTTTGGCCGGATTATAAGTCTTGAAACCCACATCCAACCTGAAAACAAAATATGTGAAATCGTACCGGAGTCCAAGTCCAGTGCCCAATGCAATGTCGCCCAGCGAAGAGAATCCTTTGAAAATGGCATCGGGGTTGGTTTCATTGTCAAATACGTTCCAAATATTCCCTGCGTCCGCAAAAAGTGCACCTTTTACGTCACCGGCTATTGGAAATCTGTACTCAAGGTTTAATGCAAGTTTAAGGTTGGCCTCATTAAAATCATTGATATTGTCTGTGCTGCCCGGTCCCAATTCGTAAGCATTCCATGCTCTGTTGTCGTTTGAGCCTCCTGCAAAATAACTCCTCACAAAAGGCACATTGTCCGAATTTCCATAGGGAATTGCCAAGCCTGAAAAACTTCTAAAGGCAATTACCTGGGAACCGCCTATTTCCCAATGCCTGATGTAATCTACTTCGGCTTTCACATACTGAGAAAAAGGAACATTGAAAACAAGGCTTTGTCCGTTGTCATTTTTGTTATAAGGGAATACATTGGAAAGTAGGGATAGCATGCCCCCAGCACTTTCCATCTTTATGCGGTACTGATAAAAATCGAGATCGTTTATTCCTGACTTACTGTTTTTGGTATGGGTAAAATTACTGGCAAAAATAAGGTTGTTCTCTGTTAGCCTTCGGCGTCTTTCCTCTATACTGTTTACTTCTTCGAAGTCTTCGGTGCTAACAGGAATTTCACCGTTCAATATGGAACGTACAAAACTATTGGCACCTTCTGGAATGTTTAAACTGGGTTCTTCTCCTTCATTCTCTGCGGGGTCAAAAAAAGATGTGTATTGGGGATCGTCTTGAAAATCATCAGCTATATTGTCCAAATTGGAAAACGTATTTCTGTAAACATTATAGAAATTATCAGGGTTCACGTTTCGAACAAATTCCACATTCAGTAATTCAAAATTGTTTTTGAGGCGGTCGGTGGGCGACCAATTGTAGGATAGGATAGCATTCAGGGATTGTTTGTCCAAACCAATGTTCTGCTGAAAATTGGTACCCGCCGACAATCTACTTTGGGGCAACATATAATAGGGAATTATTTTTTCAGTATTGAAGGGTAACCAAATTCGAGGAAATGTTATAGTTACATCACCTCCAAGCTCTGAAGTGATATTTTCATTGGATAAGGACGCATCGCTTAACAAGCCAATAGACCCTCTGGCAGAAACATTTAAGGTTTCGGCACCCCCAAAAACATTTCTTGTAATTACAGATGCACTGAAGGCAGTTCCTACTTGTTGAATGTTGGAATGGGTTACATCAAAATTTAGATTTAGGGAATACTTTGGCTTGGCTGCCAAATAAATGTTCGATTCCAGTTGCGTTTGGGTAGAATCGGGAATAAATTCAATGTTCGGATATTTAAAGGTGTTTAGGTTGGTGATTTGTCTGTAGGTTCTTATCCTGTCCAAATCGCGGTAAACACTATCTTTTTCAAAGAAAATAGCGTCGGTGAGTGCTTTGGGCCTGTATCTAAGTTCCCCACTATAATAGATATTGTAGTTTTCGTGTTCTATCCTTTTTAAAGTATCGGCGGCCCCATTGATATCATAATCTGCATAAATGTTGATTTTTCTAAGCCGCGCAACCTTATAAGGGGTGCTGGTGTCCGTACTGTCGGTAGAACTTCTAAACTTGTTAATGTTCAGTTGTACGTCCATCAATTGGTCATTGGCAGCTAATGTTGTATCCCTTAGAATATCATAGTTGATAGAACTTTCTTGGAAATTATAGACTCCGGAGTTACGGAAAAGGGTGGTCAAGCGTTCTCGTTCCAAAGTGAATTTATCCAAATCGAATTGTTCTCCTTTTTTGATCAAACTTTGTTTGGCGGTTTTTATGTAAATGGAATCCAGTTCAGGAGAGGTGATGTTTTTTTGAACCGTATCCACAATGTAAGGTTTGTTCAAAGTGATATTGTAGTCAATCTGCGCTCTTTTTTTCTTATTGCTTTCCACTATCTCATAGTCGCCCGTATTGTTGAAGTATCCCTTACTGTTGTAATAAGCTTTTAGTTTGTTAATGGATTTGTTGGTTTCTGCTGTGTCGATTATTACCGGTGGTTCGCCAATTCTTTTTAAAAATTCACTGGCTCCTTTTACCATAAAGGATTCACGCAGGCGGTTAACCTGCTTCTTGGAGAGTAGATTGTTCAGATGTTTTTCTCTCTTTTCTTTGCGATGCAACCAGTCTTGGAAAGAAGAATCTGGGTTTTCCTTTGCAAGATTATAAAGGTTCAATTTTAGAGGGTAACCAAGAACACTACTGTTTGGTTTTTGAGCTATAAGCCCTTTTATTTCGCTGCTATTGACTTTTTGGTCATCAACCAGAATGTTGTTTTTGGTGAGCAATAATTCATCCTCCCCAACTTTTTTTAAGGTATTGCAACCCGAAATGCTTAGCAAAAGCAACAATAACCCTATTTTTGCCCAGTTGCACATTATACCAAAAGAACCCCTCATAGAAGCCAAAAATACACGATTTAGATGGTTACAAAAAACCAAATTAAACTAGTTGTTAGCCTAAAGCAAAAAAAGTACCGATCTCAACATGGACTCTTTGTTGTTGAAGGGGAAAAAGTGGTCAACGAGTTACTTCGGGCGGGAGTAAGGCCATTTAAAATTTTTGTTGATGATGCCGAAAAGGTCGAAAAATTCGGGGAAGCGGAAATTGTCTCCAACAAGGACCTGAAACAGATAAGCAGTTTAACGCACCCGAACGGGGTATTGGGTGTTTTTTATATGATCGATGGAGAAGGTGATCTCGATACTGATTGGGTCGTTGTGCTTGATTCGGTGAGAGATCCTGGTAATCTGGGAACCATTATCCGACTTTGTGATTGGTTTGGGGTAAAACATTTAGTCTGTTCAAAAGATACCGTAGATTGTTACAACCCAAAGGTGTTGCAGGCTACTATGGGTTCCATTGCGAGAGTAAATATTGCCTATGTTGATTTGGAAGAATATTTGGGCAGGATAAACCTTCCCGTTTATGGTGCTTATATGGATGGAGAATCAGTTTATTGTTCTGATTTGGCCGAAAAGGGTGTTTTGGTAATGGGCAACGAGGCCAATGGCATTTCTAAAGAAGTAAGTAGATTCATAACTGAAAGAATTTCCATTCCCCAATTCGGAGCCTCCACTACCGAAAGCTTAAATGTAGCTACGGCAACAGCTATTCTATTAAGTGAAATACGGAGAGGATAGTTTATTCAAAGGTAAAATTGATGAAAATACCTCGGGTTCGCATAGCATTAATGTTGCCCGTCCATGGACTATTGGGGTCTTCGTCTGGAACCAACTCGTCGGTAAGTGCAAAAACCCCACGAATGGAAGGTGTAAACTTAAAGTACTCGGTATAGAAATCAATACCAAAACCTAATTCATATCCATATACATTTTGTTTCATCCTGAATTGACCGGTACTGTTGTCATCCAAGCTATCTTCATTACTGCCCAAATTAATCGAGGTGTATACCCCACCGACTATAAATGGCCTCCAGTTTCCAATTCTGCGGGTGCTGGCTTTTAACAATAAGGGAAACCTAATGTAAGTTGACTGTACCTCACGAATAGCATCTACTGCCGAAGTAAATCCAGGAAAACCCAAAGTTCTGGAAGTGTAAAGCAAACCAGGTTCAAAACGGGCGTCCAAAAATTCATTGATTCTAAGCTCACCAATCAACCCTACATTAAACCCGAAGCTTTTATCCACCAAAATGTCTCGACCAATATCATCTTTGTACTCAAATTGAAAGTCGTATTGGTTAAAGCCAAGGTAATAGCCCCAGTTCAAGAATTTCTTGTCCTCGTTTTGAAGATTTAATATGGGGTCGCCTCCAAATTGGCCAATGGCCGTTTGGTTCGACATAACAATCAGTCCAAAAAGGATAAGGAGATTTTTCATTAATCTATTTTGAAGCGACATAAATGGATGCTACACCCATGGTCTGTGGTTTGTTCTCTACACCTATAAACCCAATTTTCTTCAAAATATTGTTGAAGGCTTCCCCATGAGGGAAAACCGACGCCGATTCACTCAAGTAAGTATAAGCGGATCTGTCCTTGGAAAATAACTTTCCAATGGTAGGCATTATGTGCTTGGTATAGATTTTATAGCCTTGTTTAAAAGGAGTTTTGGTAGGAACCGAGGTTTCTAAGACCAAAAAATGACCTTCAGGCTTTAATACACGATAAATTTCTTCCAGTCCTTTTTCCAGGTTTTCAAAATTCCTTACCCCAAAAGCAACCGTAACAGCATCAAATGAATTGTCTTCGAAAGGGAGGTTTTCGCTATCGCCGACTACCATTTCAATGGTATCCTGTAATTTTTTGTTGTTGACTTTGGTTTTTCCTACTTCCAACATTCCAGGAGAAAGGTCTAGGCCTACTATTTTTTCGGCACCTGTTTGTGTCATGGCAATGGCGAGGTCACCAGTACCTGTGGCAATGTCCAAGATGGAATTCGGTGATTTATCCTTTAGAAAAGCTACGATACGCTTGCGCCATTTTACATCCGTCCCGAAGGAAATAACACGGTTAAGGCCATCGTAATTCCCAGATATATTGTCGAACATCTGTTTTACCTGCTCTTTTTTGCCGAGCTCAGACTCTTTGTAGGGCGTCACCTTTTTTGACATTGCTTTAATTTGCTGGCAAATATACAACTTAGCATAAGGGATGTAGACAAAAATATTTGTGTAATTTTGCCCATCAAAGGGATTAAAGTTCCGTATTTGGTTAAAAGTATGCGGTTTAAGTATTGCATACCATTCTTAGTATCATTTGTAACGTACAAATTGAATTTATTTAAGAACACATCCTATTCTAATCAATGAGAATCATTATTGCAGGTGCTGGTGAAGTGGGATTTCATTTGGCGAAATTATTATCCTACGAAGCACAGGAGATCACTTTGATTGATACCGACAAGGAAAGATTATCCTATGCCGATAACCATTTGGATATTCGTGTACTTCGGGGCGATGCCACCTCTATTCAGGTATTGCAGGATGCCCAAGTAGGTGGTTCTGATCTTGTAATTGGCGTTACCGCTTCGGAAACTACCAATTTGACCCTTTGTGTTCTTGCCAAGCAATTGGGATGTAAACGTACCATGGCCAGAATTTCCAATACGGAGTTTATGGACAATCGAGAGCTTATCAAATTTGAAGAGTTGGGTATTGATGAATTGATTTCTCCGGAGCGACTTGCTGCAATGGAAATCCAATTGATGCTTAATCAATCCGCCTTTAACGATACCTATCAATTTGAAGAGGGTTTATTGACCATGTTCGGGGTCATTCTACCCAAGACAGCACCCTTTGTGGGTAAAATGGTGAAAGAGGCAGCTCGAATTTTCCCAGAACTCAATTTTATGCCTATCGCTCTTCAGCGAACAGGAACCCAATTTACTTTGATACCAAGGGGAGACACTATTTTTAAAGAAGGCGATCAAGTGTACTTTATTACTTCGGATAAGGGGGTCGAAGAATTGTACAAACTTTCCGGAATGCAAAAGCAGGAAATTAAAAATGTCATGATTCTTGGCGGGAGTAAGGTAGGTTACAAAACGGCGCGAGACCTCTGCAACAAAAAGTTCAATGTAAAGCTTATAGAAAAGAACAAGGAAAAGGCGTTTGATATTGCGGATGAACTGCCACATGCCCTCGTGATTAATGGAGACGGACGAAATGTAGAGCTTTTGGATGAAGAGAATTTGGAATCCATGGATGCCTTTATCGCCGTAACGGGCAATTCCGAGACTAACATAATGTCCTGTTTGGTCGCGAAGAATAAAAAAATCAAAAAAACCATTGCCTTGGTGGAGAACATGGACTATTTTCAATTGTCCCACTCTATCGGGGTGGATACTCTTATCAATAAAAAGCTCCTCGCTGCCAACAGCATATTTAGGTATATCAGAAAAGGGGAGGTTCTTGCCCTTACCCGTTTGAACAATTTGAATGCTGAAATTTTGGAGTTCGAGGTGAAAGCATCTTCATTGGTGAACGGTGAGATTATCAGAGAGTTGAACTTTCCGAGAGAAGCCAGTATTGGAGGAGTTATAAGAAATGGAAAAGGAATTATTGCTTTGGGTGACTTTAGAATCGCCGAAGGAGATAAGGTTGTGGTCTGCTGCTTGCCAAAGGCCATTCCAAGGATAGAAAAGCTGTTCCTGTAATGAAACTCAACACAAGAATCATTATCCACATTATGGGGCTCTTGTTGCTTTGCAATGGGTCCTTTATGCTTTTAGCGGCACTTGCCAGTGGTATTTATAAAGATGGTGCCACTATGGACATTATGTTGGCTGCCATTGTGACCATGCTTTTTGGTATTATGGCCATGTTCTACACTAGGGGGCATAAAAAGGAGGTTAAAAAGAAAGAAGGTTACATCGTAGTAACTTTCGGATGGATTGTGATGTCCATATCCGGAATGTTGCCCTATCTTTTTTCGGGCGCAATCCCGTCCATAACCGATGCATTTTTTGAAACCATGTCTGGGTATACCACGACAGGGGCGTCCATTTTAGATGACATAGAGGCGCTACCAGAAGGAATTTTGCTTTGGAGAAGCCTAACTCATTGGATTGGCGGTATGGGGATTATTGTGCTGGCCATTGCTATATTACCACTATTGGGTATTGGTGGTATGCAGTTGTTCGCTGCAGAAGCACCTGGCCCTGGTGGGGACAAACTGCACCCTAGGATTACAGACACTGCTAAAAGATTATGGTTTATCTACTTTGGATATACCGTTCTGGAAACCTTGTTGTTAAAGTTTGCGGGAATGTCCTTTTTCGATGCTATCAACCATGCTTTGGCGACCATGTCGACAGGAGGGTTCTCCACCAAAAATGCAAGTTTGGCCTTTTGGAATGATCAGCCGCTTATCCAGTATATTGTTGCTCTGTTCATGTTTTTGGCAGGTAGTAATTTTGTACTGAGCTATTTTGCCCTAACGGGACGTGGGCAGCGTATTCTAAAAGATGAAGAGTTTAAATATTACTTTGGGTTTATAGTGGTGTTTACCATTATTGCCGCACTGGGTGTTTATTTCAGGGCGGATGTTCCCGTTTCGGATTTTCACCCAATGGTGCTTGGAAAAGCCGAAAGTGCCTTTAGGCACACCCTGTTCCAAGTCATTGCCGTAATTACCACAACTGGGTTTGTTTCGGCCGATTTCACTTCTTGGACGCCATTTTTAACGGTTTTCTTTTTTGGATTAATGTTCCTCGGTGGTTCTGCGGGATCAACGGCAGGGGGCATTAAAGTGATGCGTCACCTAGTGATTATCAAAAATGGAATTTTGGAGTTTAAGCGAACATTGCATCCAAATGCGGTGATACCCGTTCGCTACAATCAAAAAACGGTAACGGAGCATATCGTGTATAATGTGGTAGCCTTTTTTGTGCTGTACATGCTGCTTTTTATCATAGGTTCGTTGGTCCTTGGTTTTTTGGGATTGGATTTTGTGTCCGCCGTAGGGGGAGCGGCTTCCTCTTTGGGGAATGTTGGTCCTGCATTGGGTAGTTTGAATCCTGTTAGCAACTATAATGGTCTTCCTGAAGCAGGAAAATGGTGGTGTAGCTTCTTAATGCTTTTGGGACGTTTGGAGTTATTCACAGTGTTGATTGTACTTACCCCATATTTTTGGAAGAAAACTTAATTAAAAAACCTCCTGAAGCTGAGCTCCAAGAGGTTTTTGATATTGACGATGAGATGCTGAATCAAGTTCAGCATGACATCTTGATAAGTTTAAAGGACTGCCTTTATTCTGGAAATGGCTTCTTTTAATTCTTTTTCTGATGCTGCATATGATATACGGATGCAATTTGGGTTTCCAAATGCTTCACCAGTTACCGTGGCGACATTGGCATACTCCAATAAATACAATGAAAAGTCAGAAGCATTGTTTATCGTAACACCGTTCAACGTTTTTCCAAAGAATGCTGAAATATCCGGGAACACATAAAATGCTCCTTCGGGTACGTTGAGGTTGAAGCCTTCTATTTCCCCCAAAAGTCCAAGAACAAGGTCTCTTCTTTCATGGAACTTGTCGATCATAAACTGTATTTTGCTCACAGGAGCTTCCAATGCAGTGATAACCGCACGTTGAGCAATGGCATTTGCACCACTGGTTACCTGTCCCTGCAGTTTGGTACATCCCTTGGCAATCCATTCAGGTGCGCCAATATAACCGATACGCCATCCCGTCATGGCAAATGCTTTGGAAACCCCATTTACGGTAACGGTTCTATCGTACATTCCATCAATACCGGCAATACTTACGTGCCCACCTGCAAAATTGATGTGCTCATAGATCTCATCCGATACTACATAAATGTCAGGGTGTTTTTTCAGCACTTCCGCTAAGCCTTTCAACTCTTCTTCGCTATAAACCGAACCACTGGGGTTACATGGTGAACTGAACCAGATCATCCTTGTTTTTGGAGTTATCGCAGCTTCCAATTGGGCAGGGGTCATTTTAAAATCGGTTTCGATTTCTGTCTTTACCTCTACAGGCACCCCTTCAGCTAATTTTACTATATCGCTATAACTTACCCAATAGGGGGCAGGAAGAATTACTTCGTCGCCAGGATTAAGAATAACCATGGCCACATTAAAGAGCGATTGTTTTGCACCGGTGGAAACCACAATTTGATTTAACCCATAATCCAAATTGTTATCCCTCTTGAATTTATTGGAAATGGCAGCTTTCAAGTCCGCATATCCATCGACCGGAGTGTAGCTGCTGTAATTTTCGTCAATGGCCTGTTTAGCCGCATCTTTGATAAAATCAGGAATATTGAAGTCGGGCTCTCCCAAACTCAAACCGATGATATCCTTTCCTTCATTTCGTAATTCCCGTGCTTTGGCCGCCATGGCCAAAGTTGCTGACGTGGACATGTTCTTGATCCTGTCAGATAAGTGGTTGCTCATTGATACTTCTTTTTTACTGATACTGAAGATTAGGTTTTTTACCTAGCTCCTTTAAGTGTTTGAAGTGCGAAATTATAGCTTTTCTGGTAGTTTTATATTCGTGATAAGGTAAATTGAACTCTCTTGCAGTCTGTTTCACAATTTTAGAAATATTTGTGTAATGTACATGACTGATGTTTGGGAAGATGTGATGCTCCACTTGATGGTTCAATCCGCCTGTAAACCAGTTAACCAGTCTGTTTTTGGTGCCAAAATTTACTGTGGTGAATAATTGGTGAATGGCCCAAGTATTTTTCATGTTGCCTTCTTCATCAGGTAGAGGTGTATCGGCATGGTCCACAATGTGGGCCAATTGGAAAACTACGCTAAGGATTACTCCGGCAACATAATGCATAATAAAAAATCCTAAGAGAACTTGCCACCAAGCTATATCAACAAAAATTAAAGGAAGTACAATCCAAATGGTTATGTAGATTACTTTTGTTATCACCAATGTACTCCAGTTGATTACTGGATTTGGTAGTTTCCCATAGCTCAACTTCCTTTTCATGTATCGGTACATTTGCTGGAAATCTGTAGTGATCGCCCAATTAAAAGTGAGCAGCCCATATAGCAGAATGGAATAGTAGTGTTGGAATTTGTGATGTTTCCTCCACTCGGCGTGCTTTGAGAATCGAAGAACCCTCCCAGCCTCCATATCCTCATCATGCTCGTGGATATTGGTATAGGTATGGTGCAGTACATTGTGCTGAACTTGCCAGTTGTATACATTTCCTGCCAAGATATAGATACTGCTTCCCATGAGTTTATTTACCCATTTTTTGTTGGAATAGGCGCCATGATTGCCATCATGCATCACGTTCATTCCAACTCCAGCCATCCCAACGCCCATAGTAATGGAAAGTAGCAGATAGCCCCAGAAAGGCAAGTTTAAGGTTAATATTAAAAAATAGGGGGTCAAAAAAATGGCAAACATCACTATAGTCTTAAAGTGAAGTTTCCAGTTCCCAGTTTTCTTGAGGTTATTGTCTTTAAAGTATTCGTTCACTCTTTTGTTCAGTGTCCTGAAAAATTGTGTGGAATCTTTTCTTGAAAACCGGACGGTATTCTTATCCATAAAAAAAGTTTTTACAAAGGTAACTAAAATGCTTCTTTACAGTTAGCTAGTTTTGTTAGAACGGTGTTAAGGTTATTAAAAGTATTAGCTTTGCTAAAATTAAGGGTCAAGATATGAAAGCTGAGCTAATTTTCAAATATTTTACGACGCTCAACGAGGAACAAAAGGAGCGGTTTTCCAAATTGGAGACGTTGTACCAGGATTGGAACCAAAAAATAAATGTGGTCTCCAGAAAGGATATTGATGAATTATATCTAAGGCATGTGCTTCATTCTCTGGGGATTGCCAAAATTCAAATTTTTAATGAAGGAGCGGATATTTTGGATGTTGGTACTGGGGGTGGATTTCCCGGGATTCCGTTGGCCATTTTATTTCCAAACGTAAAATTTACTCTTGTTGATGCCATTGGCAAGAAAATAAAAGTTGTGGACGAGGTCGTGAAAGGCCTTGGGCTGGAAAACGTACAAACCCATCATTCAAGGGTTGAAGATATTCCCGGGCAATTTGATTTTATTGTAAGTAGGGCTGTGGCAGTTATGCCCACTTTTGTGCACTGGACCAAAGGAAAAATTAAAAAAGATTCTGCGCATCAACGCAAAAATGGCATACTTTACCTTAAAGGTGGAGACCTTTCAGAAGAACTGGAAGGGTATGAAACCGTTCAGGTCTTTGATTTGAATGAGTATTTTGAAGAGGATTTCTTTGAGACCAAAAAAGTGGTGTACTTACCTCAGAAGTTTAAAGGCTGATTATATACTGTACATTCGTTTATACACCAATCGACATTTTCTGGCATAATCCTTGGCAGACTGCCATAATTGCTGATATTTTTTAATCATTAATCTCCCCCATGCATGGATTCTAGCTGTCATAACTAATTGATTTAGTGATGTAAATTTAGTTTAATTACATTTATTTTACAATTAGTTAACGTTAAATTTACATTTAAATTGTACAAAAATCCCTTTTGGATTGTTTTTAGTATGATTAAAATGTTGATATACTGTTATATATGTCCTATTGGTATAGGTTGCTGATATCGGCTTTAGCAATATCTACAAATAGTTGGCCCATTTTGGCGCAAACGAGATTAAAAAACACTTCGCCTTTTTCCTTTGTGGCATTGCCTGGGTCACCAACTCCCGTGTCCTTGCTTATTTTGGACCAAGGTCGCTCCGACCAGGCCCATCCTTCGGAAAAGGCTTTCATTTTGTTTTTTAGTTCGATGCCGTGGCCCCATTCATCTTTGGGCAATACCAATTCAGGGCTTAGGTGAAGAATAAGGCTTGTTTCCATTTCATCGGCATGGTCGCCCGGAACATCGAAAATTCCCGATTCACTACTAAGTTTAAACCAATTGGTAACACAGAGGAACATGTCAGGGAAAAGGAGTCCTAATTCCCTGATAATCGCCTTCCAATTGTTTCCTCCATGACTATTTAGAATCATAAATTTATGTACTCCTTGGCGGTTCAATACCGTAAGGATGTCTTTTAAAATGGCAAATTGGGTGCTTGGGTTCAGGTTCATGTCCAAATAAATATCAGATTGACCAGTATTGACCCCGAATGGGATAGTGGGGAGTACAATAACCTTGCTTCCTTGTTCCCAAGCTATTCTGGCTGATTCTTCCGCTATGGAAGTACCTTCAATAACATCGGTGGCATAGGGGAGGTGGTAATTATGTGCTTCTGTGGCACCCCAGGGCAAAACTGCCAGGTCAAAAGATTCATCTTTTAGGTGTTTCCAATTGGTCTCTGCTAAAATATATGGTCTGGGCATGTTTACATGGGTTTTATTAAATAAAAAGGCCATCATTATATAATGATGGCCTTTAAATTAGGTGTTTTTGGTCTTATCCCAAAAATGGATATCTATAATCTTCAGGAGTCACAAAAGTTTCCTTGATTAATCTTGGGGAAACCCAGCGCAAGAGGTTTTGCATGGAACCTGCTTTATCGTTGGTGCCCGATGCCCTGGCACCACCAAAGGGTTGTTGTCCCACAACAGCTCCCGTGGGCTTGTCGTTGATATAGAAGTTACCTGCACAGTTTTGTAGCGCCTTTGTGGCTTCATCTATAGAGTAGCGGTCACTCGAAAGCACAGCTCCGGTCAAACCGTATTCGGATGTGCTGTCCACTAACTTCAACGTTTCACTCCAATCTTTGTCCTCGTACACATAAATTGTGACCACAGGGCCAAAAAGTTCAGTGTACATGGTCTTGTACTGTGGATCGGTGGTCAATATCACCGTAGGTTCAATAAAATAACCTTTGGATTTATCGTAATTGCCTCCAGCGATCACTTCGGCGTTATCATCTGCCTTTGCTTGGTCAATATACTTGGCCAATTTATCAAAAGCACCTTCATGAATTACTGCGTTGATGAAATTGCTCATGTCCTCCGGAGAGCCAGGTTTGTTAAAAGAGGCAATGTCTTTTTTTACCAGTTCCAAAATTTCATCTGCTGATGATTTAGGTAGATAAACCCTGGATGCAGCACTACATTTTTGTCCTTGGAACTCAAAGGCACCACGGCTGATTGCAGTCGCTACTTGCTGAGGTTTAGCGGTCGGGTGCGCAATGATAAAGTCCTTGCCACCAGTTTCGCCTACAATTCGCGGATATGTTTTGTAGTTATGGATATTGTTTCCGATTTGTTTCCAAAGTGATTTGAATACATCGGTGGAACCTGTGAAATGGATTCCAGAGAAATCAGGACTTGATAAAACAGTGTCCGAAATCATTACCGGGTCACCATATACTACATTGATAACACCATCGGGAAGTCCAGCTTCCTTGAAAACGTCCACAATAACCTTAGCGGAATACACTTGGCTGTCACTTGGTTTCCAAACCACAACGTTCCCCATCATTGCAGCGCTTGCGGGAAGGTTCCCTGCAATGGCGGTAAAGTTGAATGGGGTAATGGCATAAACAAAACCTTCCAGTGGACGATACTCCACACGGTTCCAAACACCTTCCGATGATTCTGGTTGTTCTCCATATATTTGCGACATATACTCTACATTGAATCGCAGAAAGTCTATAATCTCACAGGCTGAATCAATCTCGGCTTGGTAAATGTTCTTGGATTGCGCGATCATGGTCGCAGCGTTCATCTTGGCACGGTAAGGCCCTGCAATGAGCTCAGCAGCTTTCAAGAAAATGGCGGCACGTTGTTCCCAAGTTAAATTGGCCCAAGCATCCCTTGCTTCCAAACCATTGGAAATGGCTTTTTCCACATGTTCTTTTTCTGCCAAATGGTAATGCCCCACAATGTGTTTGTGATCGTGTGGGGGAGACATGGGCTTGGTGTTGCCCGTTTTTATCTCTTCGCTTCCAATATAAAGTGGTACATCCACTTTATCGTTGTAAAACGCTTTATATTGGTTTAGTACTTCTTCTCGTTCTGGAGAACCCGGAGCATAGCTCAGAACAGGTTCGTTGTATGCGGTCGGAACTTGAAAAAATCCTTTTCCCATAGAAATATTTTTAAAGATTAACAATTCTATCAAAGGTAGTGAAACCTATAACGAATATAAAATGGTGCGGGTTAGTTTATGGCGAAGGGAGCCGCAAACTTAAATGTTGGGATTTCAACCTGAAACTCTTCTGCGTTGGTGAAGTTCACCATGTGATAATGTCCACGCATAGCGCCTACAGGTGAAGCTAATAAGGATCCGGAACTATAGGTGTGCGATTCACCGGGTTTTATCACTGGCTTTCTACCAATCACCCCTTCTCCATCAACGGTCTCCATTTCTTTGAGGGCATCAAATACATCCCAATGCCTTGCTGTGAGCTGCACGGTGTCCTTACTAAGGTTTTCGATGGTTATGGTATAGCCGAATGCGTAATGCACCTTGTAGTTTTTGAAGAATGTGCCTTCAAAAGAAGTGCTAACCGATACTTTTATTCCTTTAGTTACCTGTGTAAACATATCAATTATAGGTAAAGACACTTCCTGTAAACGTAACTATGATCGTGAGAAAGGCCAAAATCATAAATATAGTGTTCAGAAAGATGTATTTCACAATAGTTTTAAATCTTCCTTGTCCATAAAACTTTCGCATCGCCTTATAGAGGTAGAAGCCGAAAATGAGCAGAAAGATTCCAGAGCTGTTAATATCGAATATGGTATCCAATGTTAGGCTAAGGATGAGCAAGATAAACAAGAGTGATTGATTGTGAAAGCTAAAAATAAGATGATCGGTGTAGGTATAATTATTTCTGATGTAAACCAACGAAATAAACACCGTGAACACTGGTAAAAAGAAAAATATGATGAAGGGCAGTTTGGATATGGTGTCGTTGATCCATGTTCCGGGTTGACTCATGACCTTCCAAATACTGTTCGAAAAGTTGAAGGCCATTTTGTTGGTCGTGGTCTCCTCAATATTGTAGTTGGTCATGGCCTGTTCAAAATTGTAAAGCGTATCCTTTTTTATATAGAGCCCAAAAAACTCTGCTTTTTTCGTAAAAGCATCCATGCCTGACTTTTTTTCAAGGGATTTGAAATAGCCGGCAGGGTCGGTATCCATAAAAGAATCTTTTTGTTTTTTCTTTTCAGACACTCCTTGCATAAAAACTCCCAAAGAATCCAAATAATTCAATTGCGAGGACATCTCTGGATCATCGGTTTTAATGGAATCAAACTTTTTTAAACCGGCCATAATGTCGGGATTCACATTTTTTAGGGAATCCAGAGTTTTAATGGCTTTTTCAGATTGTTTTTCCAGGGCAACACTATCCACTTCCAAATTCCCAGAATCCAAATCAAAACTAATGGGGCCATTCATAATGGTGCCGTCAAAATTTTTGGCAGCTTCATCTAAATTAGAAAAGCGGTTATTGTAAGTGAACATTAAGAAATAAAGGAAAGCCAAGCTCAATAAAAAACGGAATGGATTGGTGTAGGTAACTCTTTTACCGTTTACATAATCCTTGGTTATTCTCCCGGGCCTCAATAATAGGGCGTAAAGTGTTGTCAAGAGCTTGGAGTCGTAATTGATGAGGCTGGAGAAGAACTCATCAAAAAAATCCTTAAGCGTCAGTTTTTTGGTGCTGTTGGCCTGTGAGCAGTTTGGACAATACTTATCGCTAATGTCCAAAGGGTGTCCACAGTTTAGACATTTAACACCTCTGAACTTAAGTTCGTAGCGACCTTTCGTGATCAAGCCATCTTTTTTCCCCATACCTTTCTCAGGATTTGGGTCTAAAGATAATTAATTGCTGATATTTCTTGAATTTATAGAGCCTATACCAATTATACTATCATACATGTCTCCAAAATCACGATAATAAACCAAAATGAGGTAGTTGTTCTCTGTAAAGTGGAAATTACCGCTAACAAGGTTGGGCTCAATGGTTCCATCTTCCCTTTGTACAACATATTTATAGTTGTAGAAACCCTGTTTAATCATAAGGGTCGCCTCAAACTTTCCCGTTTCTTCGTTGAAGATCATTCTGTTTTCTTCGCCCAAATCATAGTTGTTGAACTTTCCTATTACATAAACATCATCCAATCCAATTTGGTTGGTATAGGGCAAGCTAAAGTGGACTTTGGAATACTCTGCTTCCCTGGAAACATCTTCGCCTTGAAGCGTGCGTACCACAAAATCCCCATTAATGTCGGGGTAGTAGGTGTACTCCTTATCGTATCTATATTCATTGGTAAATAAATAATGGTGGTACACATCCCTCATTTCAATATTCGATATGGCAAATGTTGGAGAGCGAAGGTCTTTAGTGTCAAAGTTCAGATATTCGTTTCCGCCAAAAAAGCTGGTTTCATCATTGTATTTGTATACGAGCTCAGTTCCAATAGTGAATTGGGGTTTTATATTGTATAGTGCTGTGGACCATTGATGATTTTGGATAATGGCCACTTTCACTTCTTTCTTGGGGTTGACTACCCTAAAAGAAGCCGTGTTAATGTTAAACTGTACCACCTGTTTAGTATTGATAAAATTGAAATCCCGTGACCTTTTTACTGCACCTGCAACAGAAACGGCATCCCGGAATACAACAAATCTTCTTGAAAATTGAAGGTCGCCGTAACTGTTGTAGATTTCAAGTACATAGTTGCCGGTAACCTTTAATTTAACATTTTCGTTTGGGATTGTGAGTCGATAATTGGAGTAGGGCTGTAGGGTGGTGTAGCTGTTTTCGTAATCTATAATCCTTTGGTTGTCCGCTCCGTCCAAGTATTGGGATTTTAGCAATTGGGAGGGCGTCCAGTCGTAATCGCAATGAAAAATTTTATAATAGTAATCCTGTTCGTTGGCTGTTAGGTCATCAAACTCCAAAGTCATTGGCTCCCCAAGCTGTATTACGGGAAATTGGTCTTCTGTTGGCCCTTTAAAAACCACTGTTTTGATGTTTTCGGGTGGATTTACTTCTTCCATGACCTGTCCAAAAGCCGAGCTGGATATCAAGCCAAATAGAAACAGAATGTAGGTAAAACGTATCAAGGGCAATATTTTTGGGTAAAGTTAAACAAAAAGTATGCCTAGAGAACTAAGCTCGGTATAATCCCAATTTTATGGTTAATTATTATGAAAACAATCCTTTTAGTACTATTTTTGCGTTCGATTTTGATAACAAAAGGTCTACAACAATATGTCTAAAGACATCCGGATTAGAAAGGGGTTGAACATCAACCTCGTCGGGGCAGCAGAGCAGACTATTTCCAAAGCCGTTACTAGTAACGTGTACGCCCTGAACCTAGATGATTTCCATGGAATCACTCCAAAAATGTTGATAAAACAAGGGGAAGAGATAAAAGCGGGCGAGCCTCTCTTTTATAACAAGAACAACGAAGAAATGCATTTCGTTTCCCCAGTGAGTGGAGAACTTGTGGAGATTGTTAGGGGAGCAAGAAGAAAAATCTTAACGTTAAAGATTCTTGCCGATAAAGAACAAGATTACATTATAAATAAGGTGCCGGACTTGGATGCGGCGGATGGTGAAGCCATTAAATCCTATCTTTTGCAGTGTGGAGGTTGGCCTTTCATCAAGCAAAGACCTTACGATGTGATCGCCGACCCAAGTGTAACCCCGAAAGCAATTTTTGTCTCGGCCTATGCCACCGCCCCATTGGCGGCTGACCCTGACTTTGTTTTGAAGGACAAAGAGCAGGAAATTCAAGCGGCAATAATGGGTCTCAGTAAGCTTACACCTGGGAAAATCCATGTTTGCATTGGAAAATCGAGTAGGTCACCTTTCAATGATATTAAAGGAATAGAGCTGCACAAAATTTCCGGTCCACACCCAGCGGGTTTGGTGGGTACCCAAATCAATAAGATTGATCCCGTTAACAAAGGTGAAACGGTTTGGACCATTTCACCACAAGATCTTGTTTTGGTGGGTGAACTTTTGTTGACAGGTAAGTTCAATGCCGAGCGAATCGTGGCCTTGACCGGTTCTGTTATTAAGAATCCAAAATACTACACTACCAAGATTGGAGCTGAAATTTCCACCTTTTTGTACGCAAGTGGTGTTAAAGAGGATAGGTTCAGGTTGATCAATGGAGATGTTCTTACCGGTGTTAAAACAAATACCGAAGGACATCTTGGTTTTTACAATAATACTGTATCTGCGATTCCAGAGGGTGATGATTACGAATTCTTCGGATGGAACAAACCCGTGTTCAACAAAATCTCCACAACGAGAGCTTTAACCTTCTCTTGGTTGCAACCTAAAAAGAAATATGATTTGGACACCAATACCAACGGTGAACACAGGGCATTTGTGGTAACGGGTCAATACGAAGCGGTTTTTCCAATGGATATTTACCCCCTTCAATTATTGAAGGCCTGTATGGTGAAAGATTTGGACGAAATGGAACAATTGGGTCTTTATGAGGTGGCTCCAGAGGATTTCTCTTTGACGGAATTCATATGCATATCAAAACAACCACACCAACAAATAATCAGGGAAGGATTGGATTTGTTGCAAAAAGAACTTGGATAATATGGGCATGAAAGAAAAATTACATCAGTTAAAACTTAAGTATCAGGGCAAAAAAATGGCCCCGGCCTTCAATGCACTGCATACTTTTCTTTATACACCAAATGAAACTACCCATTCCGGTGCTCATGTGCGAGGAGCGGATGACTTGAAACGTACCATGAACACGGTAATTTTGGCTTTGGTGCCATGCTTGTTGTTCGGGATGTTCAACGCAGGTTATCAACATTACTCTGCAATCAATGGGTTTCCTGAGAGTTTTTCCCTATTCAACGATTTCTTGACTTGGGATAACTTCCTGATAGGTATTACAACAGTATTGCCTTTGGTGATTGTTTCCTATGGCATTGGGCTCGGTATCGAATTTTTGTTTGCCGTTATCAAGGGACATGAGGTAGAAGAAGGATATTTGGTAACTGGAATGTTGGTTCCATTAATTGTACCTGTTGATACTCCACTTTGGATGTTGGCCATTGCCGTTGCCTTTGGTGTTGTTATTGGTAAAGAAGTTTTCGGTGGTACCGGAATGAATATACTTAATCCGGCATTGACCATACGTGCATTTTTGTTCTTCGCCTATCCAACATGGATGAGTGGAGACAAGGTTTGGGTGCACGGAGCTGTGGAAAGAGCTGGAACCGCGGATGCCATTTCTGGTGAGACTGTTTTAGGTTCATTGGCTCAAGGTTCAGATTTGACTTATTCCCTTTCGGATATGTTCTACGGATTTATTCCAGGTTCAGTTGGTGAAACATCAACCTTGTTAATCATATTGGGAGGACTTTTCTTGATATTCTCAAAAATTGCCTCTTGGAGAATCATGGTAAGCGCCGTTGTGGGTGCTTTGGCCATGGGTCTTATATTCAACGGTATTATAGATGCTGGGTGGTTACCGGAATATAGCAAATTCTACACTTTAATGAGTTTTCCTTACTGGCAACATTTGCTGGTAGGAGGTTTGGCCTTTGGTATTGTCTTCATGGCCACGGATCCAGTTACGGGTTCTCAGACCAATAAGGGAAAATGGTACTATGGATTCTTTATCGGCTTCCTGTCGGTAATGATCAGGGTCTTCAATCCTGGATATCCAGAAGGTGTATTCTTGGCTATCTTGTTGATGAACGTATTTGCACCTACCATCGACCACTACGTGGTAAGAGGTAATATTAAAAAGAGATTGAAACGATTTAAGACAGCAACCATTTATCCAAAACCTTCGGATGAGGTTGATTCACTAAAAACGGAAACAGCGTAATTATGGCATTCAATACAGAAAAAAATAGCTATACTGTAATCTTTGCAGTCTTAATGGTTATTGTTGTGGGGTCGCTACTAGCCTTTGTTGCATCAGGTCTAAAGCCAATGATTGATGAGAACGAACGCTTCGAAAAGCAACAGAACATACTTTATGCCATGGGAGTTAATGAAAACGAGGGAGATGGCGATGTGGCCTTTGTACCGACCACCGAAGTAGAGGATGTATTCTCTAAATTTATTTCGCAGCAGTTGGTATTGGAAGGTTCCGAGGCAGTTGAAAAGGAGAACGCTTATCTAATTAATGTAGAGAAGGCTTTGGCCAAAGCCAAAAGTGGAGAGAAAGCCGAACTTCCGCTATTGATAGGCGAAAAGGACGGCGAAAAATATTATATCATCCCTATGTACGGTAAAGGACTTTGGGATGCTATTTGGGGATATATTTCTGTAGATGAAAATATGGAAATCAAAGGTGTTTATTTTGATCACCGAGGAGAGACTCCCGGACTCGGGGCTAATATTAAACAGCGCTTTTTTATGGATGACTTCAAAGGGGAATCCATTATGGATGGCAATACCTATGAAGGCGTTAATGTTGCAAAAGGCAACAATGATCCTCTGAACCAGGATAAAGAAGATAATGCAGTCGATGCTTTGGCAGGTGCTACCATTACGGGTAACGGGGTTACAGCAATGATCAAAGAAAGCCTTAAGCTTTACAAACCTTATTTACAAACTATTAGATCCAATTAATATGGCGCTACTATCAAAAAAAGATGCGAATCTGATAAAGGATCCCTTGGCGGATAATAACCCGATTACCATTCAGGTATTGGGTATCTGTTCGGCCCTGGCAATTACAGCTGAGCTTAAAGCCTCTGTGGTAATGGCAATATCCGTATTGTTTGTGCTAGGTGTGGGTAACGTGGTAATATCCCTTTTGCGTAATATTATTCCATCAAAAATTAGGATTATCGTTCAGTTGGTGGTTGTTGCCGCTTTGGTGATTATTGTGGACCAGGTGCTAAAGGCTTTTGCTTATGAATTGAGTAAGACCCTTTCAGTATTCGTTGGACTTATCATTACCAACTGTATTATTATGGGACGTTTTGAAGCCTTTGCTTTGGGAAATGGGCCATGGAAATCATTTTTGGATGGTATCGGAAACGCATTGGGATACGGTGTTATTCTTGTAATCGTTGGTTTTTTTAGGGAGCTATTGGGTTCAGGAACCCTTTTCGGAATAAAAGTTTTGGGAGACCCTGTTGCTAAAACAGGTTTGTACTCCATAGGCTACGAGAACAATGGTTTTATGATTATCCCTCCGGCAGCATTGATTGTTGTTGGAATCATAATCTGGGTACAGCGCTCTAAGAACAGAGCATTAATTGAAGAAGCATAAACTTAGGAAGCATGTTAGAGCATTTAGAACTATTTTTTAGATCAATCTTCGTAGACAATATGGTGTTTGCGGTCTTTTTGGGAATGTGTTCCTATTTGGCCGTGTCCAAGAAAGTTTCTACCGCTGTAGGTTTGGGAGCTGCCGTAATATTCGTTTTGGGCGTTACCGTGCCATTGAACTGGTTGTTGGATAAATATTTATTGCAAGATGGGGCCCTGGTCTGGTTAGGCCCGGAATATGCCGATTATGACCTTAGCTTCCTATCTTTTATCCTATTTATTGCAACCATTGCCACGATGGTGCAGTTAGTAGAGATTGTAGTGGAGAAGTTTTCTCCATCATTGTATAACTCTTTGGGTATTTTCTTGCCTTTGATTGCGGTAAACTGTGCAATCTTAGGTGGTTCCCTATTTATGCAAACAAGGGAAATTCCAAATATTGGTTTGGCCCTGAATTATGGGATAAGTTCAGGTATTGGATGGTTCCTTGCTATCTTGGCCATTGCAGCTATTCGTGAAAAAATCAGATATTCCAACGTACCGGCACCATTGCGTGGATTGGGAATCACCTTTATAATCACAGGTTTAATGGGGATTGGGTTCCAAAGCTTTGGTGGTATGCTCACAGGAGACAACGAGCCGCCAGAGGAAACCCAGAACACCACTGTTAAAGCCAAAGAAGAAAAAGAAATAAAAAAGGAGATTGAGGATAAGGAAAAAGCAGTCTCTTATAACGAAGCCATAAACAAATAGAAGATGATATTAGCCGCAAGTACCGGAGGTACTATCATAATTACAGTAGTAGCATTTCTTGTTTTGTTGTTAGTGTTGGTGGCACTGTTGCTGTTCACTAAGGAAAAACTGTCTCCATCCGGTCCAGTTACCATTACCATTAATGGTGAAAAAGAATTGGAAGTTGGTTCGGGAGGGTCTTTGCTTTCTACTTTGGGTAACCAAAAAATATTTTTGCCATCAGCCTGTGGTGGCGGGGGTACTTGTATCCAATGTGAATGCCACGTACTTTCCGGTGGTGGTGAAGCATTGCCTACAGAAACACCGCACTTTTCCAAAAAAGAATTGAGCGAAGGAGCCCGTTTGGCTTGTCAGGTCAAGGTAAAGCAGGACATGGATATTACTATTCCAGAAGAGGTATTCGGTATCAAAAAATGGGATGCCAAAGTGGTACGTAACTATAACGTAGCCTCTTTCATCAAGGAGTTCGTGGTAGAGATTCCAGAAGAAATGAACTACAAGGCAGGAGGATATATCCAAATTGAGATTCCACCGTGCGAAGTAAAATATTCAGATATTGATATTACCGCTCACCCAGAAGAGCACGAAACTCCGGACAAATTTCAAGCGGAGTGGGATAAATTCAATTTATGGCCTTTGGTCATGAAAAACCCCGAGACCGAGGAGAGAGCTTATTCTATGGCCTCTTACCCAGCCGAGGGAAGAGAGATTATGTTGAACGTTCGTATTGCGACCCCGCCATGGGATCGTAACAAAAATGGATGGATGGATGTTAATCCTGGTATCGCATCATCTTATATTTTTAGTTTGAAGGAAGGTGACCCGGTAACTATCTCTGGACCGTTTGGTGAATTCTTCATCAATGAATCTGATGCAGAAATGTTATACGTTGGCGGTGGCGCAGGAATGGCTCCCATGCGTTCTCACCTATATCACTTGTTCAAAACATTAAAAACTGATAGAAAAGTTACCTATTGGTACGGAGGACGTTCCAAAAGAGAATTGTTCTATATCGACCATTTTAAGCAGTTGGAGAAAGATTTCCCTAACTTCAAGTTCTATATGGCACTTTCAGAACCAATGGAGGAAGATAATTGGAAGGTCAAGAAGGATATTAATGATGAAGAAGGAGATGGTTTTGTAGGATTTATCCATAACTGTGTTATCGATAACTATTTGAATCATCACGAAACCCCAGAGGATATTGAGCTTTATTTCTGTGGCCCACCATTAATGAACAAAGCTGTTCAAAAAATGGGTGAAGATTTTGGTATTCCAGATGAGAATATCAGGTTCGATGACTTTGGAGGATAAAACCAAAATTAATCAGCACCTCGAGCATTGTCGAGAGGTATAAATAAAACCAAACCGATGCTCATGCATCGGTTTTTTTGTTACGTATGGCAAGAGAATTAACAGAACAAGAACTACATAATTTGGCAATGAACATTGTTGGGCGAGAGCTCGAGGCCAATGGATTTGAGTTTATGGCCATTAATAGTAAGCCTAAAAAAAATCCACAGTATGTATGTCTTAAGGAAAAGGTGTTGCACTTTATAGTGGTGCGGAATGTGGAATTTCCACTGAACCCAAGAGAGTATGATGAAGAGTTGATGCAGACCGTAAAGGTGCATGCGGAAAAGTTCGAGGCAAGAACCTATTTTGCTGGGGTTGGCCTTTCGAATGCGGCCAACAGGACGGAGCCTCTCTATTTGGATGAAGAATACGTAGTCGACTATCAAGGTTTAATTGAGATATAGATGAAGCATAAAGTATTGTTATTGGGATTGGTCGTATTGTTTTTGAACTGTGCACCAAAGGAACATATCAAAAATCAAACTTGGGGCAATGCCTTGGGCACTACCTATTCCATTATTTATATTGCCGATGAAGAACTGGATTATCAACAAGAAATAGACTCCGTTTTTCAAGTATTGAACCAGTCCATGTCCACTTATATTCCCACTTCGGATATCTCTAGAATCAATGAGGGAGATTCTACGATTGTTGTTGATGGTATGTTCAAAGAGGTATTTAATGTTTCAAGTGAGGTTCACAAGGCTTCAAACGGCTATTTTGACCCCACTATTGGTGTTTTGGCCAATGCATGGGGATTTGGCCCGGGTGAACAAATTGAACTCGATAGCCTTCGTGTGGACAGTTTGTTGGGATATGTAGGATGGGAAAAAGTAAAATTGAATCAAGATAATACCATAACCAAGTCACATCCATCCATTCGTTTTGATTTTAACGCGGTGGCCAAAGGTTATGCCATAGACCGATTGGGCGCTATGCTCGATGAAAAAGGCATCAAAAATTATTTGGTTGAAGTTGGCGGTGAGGTACTGGCCAAAGGCACCAATCATGTTTCCGGAAAACAATGGACCGTTGGGATAGACGACCCACAAGTGGAAACAGGGCGTCAGCTAAAACAGATTGTTTCTTTAGAGGATGTGGCCATGGCCTCATCTGGAAACTATAGAAAATTTCGAGTAGACCCAGAAACAGGGGAGAAGTATGTGCATACCATCAATCCAAAAACTGGATACACTAAAAACTCCAATGTCTTGGCCACAAGCGTGGTGGCAAAAACCTGTGCCGTTGCAGATGCTTTTGCAACAACCTTTATGGCGATGGATTTAAAAGATTCCAAACAAGTTCTAGAAAATCACCGGGAGTTGGAGGCCTACATTATCTATTTGGATGAAAATGGGGAGACCCAGGAGTTTTTTACGCCCGGTTTTGAAGCTTTGATTCAAAATTGATCATTTCCTGACCAGGGGGATAATCTCCTCTTTTGCCAATCGATATTTTTCAACCTCTTCGTTTGGAAGCTTTCTGGTGTAATCCACTTCTTCAACTGTGAAGCCTATGCTCCGAAGTTTATCAAAATAATCTCTTCCGTAAATGCGAACATGATCATACTGGCCAAAAATGCGAGCGCGTTCCTTTTTCTCTGTAATGGTGTCGTCCTCAAATGTTTTTTCCCTCTTCAAATCTTGCGGAATCTGAAAGATGCCCCACCCGCCCACTTTCATAATACGGTAGAGCTCTTGCATCGCTTTGGTGTCATCGGGAATATGTTCCAAAACATGATTGCACAGAATTACATCAAAAGAATTATCCTGAAAGGGTAGATTGCAGATATCTGCTTTTACATCTGCCAAGGGAGAATTAAGATCGGTTGTTGTGTATTCCAAATTCTCCAGCTTTTTAAAGCGGTTGTAAAAAGCTTGTTCCGGAGCAAAATGAAGCAACTTTAGCGGTTTGCTGAAGAAATCTGTTTCGTTTTTTAAGTACAGCCAAAGTAAACGGTGTCTTTCCAAGGATAGGGTAGAAGGGGAGAGTACGTTATCGCGTGGGCTTTCGTACCCATAGGGCAGAAAACTTTTAAAACTCTTCCCATCAATAGGGTCGGTGTATTTGTTTCCCTTTAGGAAATAGGCAATCAATGGCCGAACCCAATAACTTAATCGGATTAGTATGGGCCTCGGAATTAGATTGAGGAAGTATTTAAATATTTTTGACACCGATTATGGGAATTTTCAATGATGACAACTAAAGCACCAATTTCTTGCTGCGGAACTCATCTTCTTCGTCGCTGCTAATCCCCAAGGCCTCGTAAATATATTGGAAAGTGGACAACAGTTCAGGTTTTCCATCCACTAGGGCAACATCGTGCTCAAAGTGTGCGCTAGGTTTGCCGTCCGCAGTTAGTATGGTCCAACCATCCTTAAGTTGTTTGATACGTTTGGTACCCATATTGATCATGGGTTCTATGGCGACCACCATGCCATTGACAAACTTTTTGCCTCGACCTCTTTTGCCATAGTTAGGCATTTGCGGATCTTCGTGCAGTTCTCTTCCAAGGCCATGGCCTACCAACTCACGAACCACACCATAACCACGGTCTTCCGTGTATTTCTGAATGGCATAACCAACATCGCCAACCCGATTGCCCAATTTAAACTCCCTGATTCCAATGTAAAGAGATTCTTTGGTGACCTTTAGTAGTTTTTTTGTTTCCTCTTCGACTTCGCCTACTTCAAAGGTATAGGCGTGGTCACCATGGAACCCATTTTTAACGGCACCACAATCCACAGAAATGATATCACCTTCTTGTAAAGGTTCATTTCCTGGTATTCCATGAACCACCTGTGCGTTTGGACTCCAATTTAGGGTGTTTGGAAAGTCGTACATGCCCAAGAAACCGGGTATGGCTCCTTGTTCACGAATAAATTCCTCGGCCATTTTATCCAATTTTAATGGATTGGCTCCTGGTTTTATTTCCTTGGCCAACATCCCTAAAGTTTTGGATACGACCAAAGCGCTTTCGCGCATCAACTCAATTTCCTCTGCTGTTTTTATGTTAATCATAGCGGCAAAGATAAATTGATTCTAGGGATTTTGAAGAATCTTTGTCTAGACCAATGGCTTTTGGGTCATTAACTCCGGTTGCGGAACTCCCAATAATTTAAGAATGGTAGGGGCAATATCTCCCAAAACTCCACTTTTGACCTCTTTTATATCATTATCGACTAAAATAAGAGGAACTGGATTTGTGGTATGCGCTGTGTTCGGACTTCCATCAGGATTTACCATGGTATCGCAGTTTCCATGGTCTGCAATCACAATAGTGGAATATCCATTTTCCAATCCGGCGGTGATGACATCCTTGGCACATTCATCAACGGTTTCACAGGCTTTGATTGCCGCTTCCATTACTCCAGTATGACCTACCATATCCGGGTTGGCAAAATTGAGACATACAAAGTCTACCTCCCCTTTTTGGAGCTCAGGTATAATGGCATCTCGTATATCGTAGGCACTCATTTCCGGTTGAAGATCGTAGGTGGCCACTTTGGGTGATGGACAAAGAATGCGTTGTTCGCCATCAAAAGGTTCTTCGCGACCTCCATTAAAGAAAAAGGTAACGTGCGGATATTTTTCAGTCTCCGCAATACGTATTTGTTTCTTGCCATTTTTGGCAAGGGTCTCACCAAGAGTGTCCTTAATGTTATCTTTATTAAATATGATTTTGATTCCCTTAAAGGAATCGTCATAGTTGGTCATGGTAACGTAATACAGGTCCAGTTTGTGCATGTTCTGCTCATGGAAATCCTGCTGGCTCAAGGCTTGGGTCAGTTCTCTACCACGGTCTGTCCTAAAGTTGAAGAAAACAATAACATCCCCATCTTTGATTTTGGCGACCGGCTCATTGGCAGTATCCGTTAAAACCAAAGGTTTTATGAATTCATCCGTAACGCCATTACCATAACTTTTTTCCATGGCCTCGCCAATATCCTGTGTTTTTTCTCCCTCGGCATTTACCAATACATCATAGGCTATTTTAACACGCTCCCAACGTTTGTCACGGTCCATGGCATAATATCTACCCACAACGGTGGCCAATTCGGTATTTTTATCGGAGCAATAATTGGTAAGGTCCACCAAGAATCCTTTACCACTTTTAGGGTCTACATCCCGACCATCGGTAAAGGCATGTACGAATGATTTCTCCACTCCACTATCATCGGCCGCCTTGATCAGGGCCTTTAAGTGGTCAATGTGACTGTGCACCCCTCCATCGCTCACCAAACCTAAAAAGTGGACGGGTCTATTGTTTGCTTTGGCATATTCAAATGCCTCTTTGAGCACTTTTTCATTTTTTAAGGTATCTTCTTTTACGGCCTTATTGATTTTGGCCAAGTCTTGATACACAATTCTTCCAGCACCAAGGTTCATGTGTCCCACCTCACTATTTCCCATTTGCCCTTCGGGAAGACCAACATTCATTCCATCGGTATGAAGGTCTGCATCAGGATATTTGGTGTAAAGTGAATCAATAAATGGTGTGTTTGCTTTTGCAATGGCCGAAACTTTTGGATCGGGAGATTTTCCCCAACCATCCAAAATCATTAGAATAACCTTTTTGTTCATAGTGAAAAATTGTACTACAAAAGTAAAATGTTCTTGTTGGATGCCCTAGTTTTTTCTTTAGTTTTCTGATTGTTAATTTGTTAATTGTTTTGTGATTTTATTGAAGCATTGTTAAAATTTAGTTATTTAACTGTTAATCCTGTAACATCCTTGTAATTAAGAAGTCTACTTTTATAACAAGTAAATTCATTAATCAAAAACAATTCATCATGAAAAAAGCAATTTTTACAGTGGCCGCAGTATGCTTGTTGGCCCTAAACGGTATTTCTGCCAATGAGCTGAAAATCACAAACACCGAAGCAGACATTACAGTAGTATCACCAGATGACCTTAGCGCTTTTTGCAAAGCGGTAATGCAGGGTGATGTTGATACCGTTAAAAAGTTTATTGAGCTTGGAGAGGATGTCAACCAAAAATCTTTGGGAAAAGCACCTATCCATTACGCGGCCCGTTATAATAAGGCCGAAGTATTAAAAGTACTTATTGAAAACGGCGCTGACCTTAAAAAGCGTTGCGATGGAGGTATGACAGCAATGAAATATGCCAAATTATCCCATGCCACCGAAGCCCAAGCCGTATTGGAAGCTGCTATGAAAAAATAGAAAAGGAGTTTATTCGTCTAACGAAAAAGGGCCCATCCAACTGGATGGGCCCTTTGCTCATTTACATATTTAGTGTCCTTGCAAAAGAGTGTGTCTCGCGGCTTAGAATTCAAAGCCAGTAAAAGCTCTGTACAAAAATGCATAAACGGCCAATAAAAACATGACCGCGCAAAATATCGAGTACCCTTTTAAAAAGAGCACTACAAAGCTTGGTTTGCAATCGTCGAATGCCTCTAAATAGAGATTTTTAAAATGTAATAGTGTTCCCATGTGTTCTCTCTTTTTACAGCATAAAAAGATTAAGAGAACTGAGTAGGATTTGGGGTTCGTTCAAAGGTACAGAAATTAAGTCAACTGCCTTGATTTATCGATAAACAGTCAATTCTATCGACCTGAATATTTTTGGATGGCTTCCTTTATTTTGTCAATTCTGTTTTCTGGATCGGGATGCGTGCTCTGAAACTCTGGAACTCTGTTGGGTCCGGCAGCAGCTTTTAAAACTTCCATAACCGCTATCATCTCGTAGGGATCGTACCCGGACTGAATCATAAATAAAACACCGAGTTCATCACTTTCCAACTCATCTCCCCTTCCATTTTTCAGTAAGGTGTTTTGGCCAATCCCTGCCACCACATTGCCCATGTCACCACCCACAGATGCCCCTGTGGCCAAGGTTTGCCAAAAATTACTTTCGGCAATACGTTCGGCAGAATGTCTTCCGATTACATGTCCTATTTCGTGTCCTAGCACACCTGCTAACTGTGGTTCGTTAAGTTGAGAGAAAAGCGCGTAGGTAATAAAGATTTGTCCGCCAGGCAATGCAAAGGCATTTATGGTGCGGTCGTCTGCCAAAAGATGGAATTCGTATTGGTAAGGTGTTTCCCGTGCCACACTACGTTTTACCAATTTATTGCCAACGGCATCTACCAAGGCCTGCATACGTTCGTCGGGATATAGGCCCCCATGTTGCTGTGCCATTTCAGGAGCACTTTGTAGGCCAATGGCAATCTCTTGCTCCGCGGTCATGTTTATGTTTTGGGTTCTGCCCGTGTATGGATTCTCTTCTTGGTTATTGCATCTGCGAACAAAGGCAAAGGCCACAATGGCCAAACCAATTAGGATACGTATCCTCCAACTTCCTCTTCTCATGGGTTAGGGTTCTTGTTAGTTGAAGATACAAAAAAACCGCTTATAGCAGGACTGGGTTGATATCCAAAATATTGTCTTGGACATAGGTTTTAACAAAGCCTGTGGTAAAGTGTTCACTGCCCAAAAACTCCTCTTTTTGCAATAGCTTTAAAATGTTGAGTTTTCGGTAGGCGGTAAGCATTGGAATGGAAATGGGTGCATAGCTGTAATGCCAAGGCTCGTACTTAAACCCTCTTCTCCGTGGATTGTTGGTATATACGAGGTAAAAGCCAAATTTCACCGAGTTTTCATCCATCCAAAGCTTAAGGCCTTCGTAGGGACCCCCCGCTTCAAATTTTTCGGTAACCAAAACATCGCCCGAAGACTCTGGATACCCATCAATAACATCAATATCGGTACCCCAATGGTGTCTGCTGGTTCCCGGTATGGTAGAATATTCTATGATTTTGTCAATGGCATCCAATGGAGTCATGCCATCCTCGTCGGTATAACGTAGGTATTTGCGTTCCCAAATACTTTCCTGTCTGTAAAAATCTCTATAACTCGAGGCAATTTTGATATCAAAACCATCTGAATAGGCTGCTTTTTTCATGGCTAAAAAGGACTCGTACGCTTCTTCCCTTAAGTTGATGCCCTCTCCAAAGAGTTCAATTTTTGCTTTGCCCATGAGCTCGGCGGTCGAATAATCAAGATCATAAAAGTTAGGGAAAATAGGGGGGATGGTACAGGCCAATCCCGAAGCGGAAGCAGTTTTAATAAAAGTCCTTCTTTTCATGAAACGAATTTTGCCCCCAAGTTAAGAAGTATTTTTAATTAGTCGTTTCGAGGTATGTTCTAGCGGAAAGTGATATGCTTTATCGGTCCAAGAACAGAAAACCGGAATATTCGAGTTCCAGATCGTTCAGTGTAACAAGGTAAAAATAAACACCTTCCGGCAAACCGGTTCCTTGGTTTGTGATCAGGGTCCCTGTGTTGGCAATTCCACGAAATTCGTTGGTGTAATTTATTTTTTCAAAAACTTTTTGCCCATATCTATTAAAGATGCGCACGCTATTGTTGGGCGACTCTTCCAGCCCATCAATAATCCAAAAATCGTTGGTACCATCTCCATTCGGACTTAAAAAATAGTTCCCCAAAGTAGGATTGTTCACCGCAAAAGTATCCTTCGGCAAAGGTATGGTGGCAAAGGTGATAGCAGCATAATCACTCGGTAAAAAGGTTTCCGAAGTAATAAATCCTTGTACAATGTCCCCGCTGATGGCCGAGTTGCCAATAATTACCCATTCGTTGGCGGATTTGCTCCAGCCCACCACAATAATAGATTCGGCAGTGGCATTGGGAATGGCTCCCAAGGCGCTCCGTGCGTTCCAAGAAATGGTGACCTGGGCCGGCACATCGCTCTGGATGATCCAAAATTCTCGGTCGGAGACCGTTCCGATAGTATTCACTTTTTCATCCGTGTCAAAATTTTCCAAAATGGAAGAAGGGTTGGACGGGTTCTCGAAAAAATAGGCGCAGATCGCCAATGGAGAGGTGCTTTGAGAGAGCAAGGTCAACGGCCTAAGTTGTTGTTGGTCGCCCACGGGGAAGGAGAATACATCTCGGTTGTTCACTGCGGCAAAACCGGTTACTTTGGAGGCATCGCTTTCTCCCGTAAAAAAGCCTTGATCCATAAAGTTGAGGTACACGGCTTGGTTATTAACGGGTGTTAAAAAATTACCATCAATAAAATTGACATTGTTCTGTACGGTAACAGGAATTTGCAAAAAAACATTGTTAATGTTCATAATTTCCGCATCCCAAAAGGTTGGTGAAAAACTTCCAGAAACCTCTAAGGCACCGTTATTATAAAACCCTACCAAGCCATTGGTTTGTTCAAAATTGGCATCGTTGATGAAGTTGGTGTGCAAACCTATGTTTGCATTGCGGTGTACCTGCAAATTACCCGCATTGTACAACCCGCTTTGGGCCACAGCAAAGCTGATCGACAACAAAAATGCTATGTGGAGGAGGGATTTCAAGTGGCTATAAATTTGTAACTGTGAAATACCAGTCTGCATCTGTTGGTGATGAAGTTAAACTAGGAACAGCATCAATTGAAAGTTGTGAGATTTGTACTGTGAATCCTGCATTGGATGGAGTGCCCGTAACTTCAATTGAAAAATCTGGGCCAGCACCGATCAATGTGAGTTGCACAATATAATTATTGTCTCCTACAGGTCTTGCTGTATCAAAAAGAACTGCATATTCTCCTGGTGATAATGCATTATAGCTTATTGAAGCCCCAATTAATTTTCCTACATCATTTGAACCGTCACTATTTATTTTACCAAGCGCAACTACTGGGTTGGTAACGGCTACATTAAACTCTTGGGCAGTTGGGTTGGTGACTGTAATTCCATCTCCTTCAGAAACGGTTTGGTTTTCGTTGTTCGGGTCGGTGTCCAGGTCGGCCGCGTTGCTTGCTGCCAGTGCGTCAATCGCCCCCTGCACTGTTGTCTGTCCCAGGGTAGATGCGGTATCGTCGAAGCTGACTCCTGCCGCGTCCTGAATCTCGTTGTTCGGGTCGGTGTCCAGGTCGGCCGCGTTGCTTGCTGCCAGTGCGTCAATCGCCCCCTGCACTGTTGTCTGTCCCAGGGTAGATGCGGTATCGTCGAAGCTGACTCCTGCCGCGTCCTGAATCTCGTTGTTCGGGTCGGTGTCCAGGTCGGCCGCTTCAGATGCCACAATCGCTCCTTCCAAATATTGAAGGTTTACGGCATCTAACGGATTTGCTGGATCAGCAACATTAACCATATTTTGATTGCCTAAATCCACAGGTGCTCCTGCGGCTCCAAATCCACTTAATGGAATGTTTGCTTTATCGAGCTTTGTGTTGGTGATGTTGGCGTCCAGTATTTTAGTTGTTGTGATTGCATCGTTCGCAATATCTTCTTCTAAAATAGTTCCATTTAAAATTTCTTCGGTGGTTACGGCACCTGTGGCAATTTCAAAAGCTGTAATCCCTCCCTCTGAAACATCAAGCGTAAATGGTACAGCCTCGCTTCCATTACCATTTAACAGCAATGTGGCGTCCGATGGGCCGACCACTTCATTTCCTACAATACTATCTTTTTCCGTAATCCCCAATACAGATTCGTTCACCAAGGTCCATTGGCTTCCGTTCCATTGGAAAATGTCTCCAGGTTGTCCGCCGGTAGCATCGGCAAACTTGCCAATGGTCACCGATTTGGGAGCTAAAAGCCCGGTAGTAATGGATGTAGGTTGGATTTTTGAATCTGCATTTATAGACTGGGTAACAATATTGGCTCCAGTGATCTGTCCCACTTCATAATTATAATTGATGCTGCCATCTGGATTGTTGGTCTGTGAAATAACAACGGTGCTATCTCTTGCTTGTGGGTTGAGTAGGCTCAAATAATCCGCTCTAGTGCTTACCGTAAAGGAATTGTCCAGTTCTTCACAAATGTTGATCCATTCGGTTCCGTTGTAATAGTGCAGGCACTCCTGATCGGTATTGTAGACTATTGCACCTTCCAAGGGGTTGATTAAGTTCATTTGGGCGTCGGTCACCCTGGTAATTACCAATACACGGTTTGTGCTTTCCAGTTCGAGTACGGATGCCGGGTTCAGGTTTTGCGGGTTATTCCCGATTTTTACCTGTCCGCTCAGCGTGTTGATCATGAGTAGGCCAATGATCAAGGAGACAATTGAAATTTTCACAATGTTTGTTATTTGAGGATTTCCAAACGTAAAAAACAAAACTAACCTTATGTTTTAATTTTTTTAATAAATACCGTCAAAACACGTAATTCAGGGGTGAATGGAATTCCCTTTGGTATATTTGTACGATACAGAATTAACAAAAGTTTAGAACGCCTTAATTTTTTTTATCGTCTCCATGGGTTTTCTTTAACTTGTGCTAAATACATCGAAATGAAAAATGCTTTTTTGATATTGTTCTCTTTGCTTATGTCGGGTTGGTCCTTGGCACAGGATTCGCGCGAAATGCTCAGGGGCAAGGTGCTGTACAGGAGTTCAAATGTTCCCAATGAGAATGTTATCAATTCCACAAGCGGCCAAGCCACCATTACCGACGATAATGGGGAGTTCATGATACTGGTAAAAGATGGTGACCAGTTGGTTTTTACCGCTGTAAACTACCAATTGGAGGTAATTACCATAACTCCGGAAATATTGGCAAACAATCGCTTGGTGGTGGAAGTGACCGAAAAGGTACGCGAATTGGACGAGGTAGTGGTGACCCCGGAGAACCAGGAACGTTTTCTTCAGGTGAAGAACGAAGATTTTAAGCAGTTTGACTACGATATCGATCGTGGGACCGAAGTGGAGAACGTGGCAAGTTCCAGAATTACACGAGGCATGAAAGATGGAATCAATTTTGTCAACATTTTCAAGGCCCTGTTCAAATCGCAAGAAGTCAACGGTCAGCAAAGAGCACCGCTAAAAGTGAGCGAAGTGCTCCGACACGTCTACGACGATGAATTTTTTGTGGCGGATCTTAAATTACCACAAGACAAAATAGACGCTTTTTTATTGTATTGCGACGACAAGATACCTTCACAGACCTTGCTCAGAAAAGAGAACGAATTCCAATTGATCGATTTTCTGGTTACTCAAAGCAAAGAATATTTGGCAACCTTGAATGAGGAATGAAAAAATGCTTTCTCGCATGGGTCATTTTTTTTATCGCCCAAGGGCTCATCGCCCAAGAGGGTGATACCAAATTGCTTCAGGGAAGAGTTACCAGTGTGGATAAGGATGTTATTGGTGTAGTAGTGCAGAACATCACTACAAAGGATGCCGTTATCACCGATTTGGACGGAAATTTTGCCATTAATGTCCATGTTAACGATACTTTGGTGTTCTCTGCGGTACATTTTTTAAAAAAATCCATACCCGTAACCCCTGTTTTATTTCAATCCAATTTTGTTGAAGTGCCCATGCAGGAATTTGTGAACCAATTAAAGGAGGTTGTGGTGCGCCCATACGATTTAACCGGGGACTTAAGTAAAGATATAGATAGGGTCACCTTGGAAAAAGATGTGAGCGCGGAAGCCTTGAATTTGCCCAATGCCCAACAACGGGTGCCTACTCAAAGTGAGCGAAGGTTAAAACAGGCCACCTATGGGAAGTTTAATTTGGGGATGATATTGACCCCTCCTTTAGATCCCATAATCAATGCGATCACCGGTCGCACCAAAATGTTGAAAAACAGGGTCGAAGTAGATAAAAATTATGCTCAAACACAGCGCGTACAGGGGTATTATGCTGATTCACTTTTTTTGACCACTTTAAAAATTCCCATGGACAAAATTGATGATTTCATGTATTTCTGTGAAGTTGATGAAACTTTTCAGGCTGCAGTGGAATCGCAGGATAGATTAAAGATATGGGACGTAATGATTAACAAAAGTAGAGCCTATCGCAAAAACAACGATTTGGATTAATTTTTTTAGGAGTTAGGAGTCAGTGGTGAAGAATCTGTTAGCTAAACTCGAATATCTGACATCTATTATCTAACATCTAACAAGTATGGCAGGTAAATTGCAGAAAGAATCATAAAACTGTAACATTGTTGCACAATTAAAGTCTAATAACACATGATGAAACTGAAAAAAGCAAAAATGTTGATTTTGCCTTTGGCAATGCTTTTATTTTTGTCTTTCTCGTCCGCACACAAATTCTACGTAAGCGTTACCAATATAGTCTACTCCGAAGAGGACAGCGCTTTCCAGATTACCAGTCGGGTCTTTATCGATGACCTGGATAAATTGCTTGAAGAACGTTATGGCATCGAGGCCAAATTGGCCACTCCAAAGGAGTCCAAGATTGCCGAAGAATACATCGAAAAATATTTTAGGTCAAAATTCGTAGTGGAATTGGATGGAAAGGTCGTTCCCTACAACTTTCTTGGAAAAAAATACGATACCGATGTGGCGATTTGCTATTTGGAAATACCCAACGTAAAATTATCCGAAGTAAAGACCATGTCAGTGCAGAACGAGGTGCTTACCGATTTGTTTGATGAGCAGCAAAACGTGGTTCATGTAAAGTGGAACGGGAACAAAAAAAGTTTTGTATTGATCAGGGAGAACAATAAAGGAATGTTAAACTTATGACGTATTCTTAACATTTGGTTAAAATATGTTATTTTTCACCGTTATAAAATCAGATAGAAAATGAACAGATTCAAGTATTGCTTTGCTTCCGTGTTGTTCCTTTTTGGAGCCATGGTTATGGCACAAGAAGAGGGTGACGTTAAAAAAGAAGAGCGGGAGCCCGGTCATTACAACCAAAGTAGATTTAAACAATTGTATGAGGAGTTTTCCTCTCCAAACACATACCGGTCGGCCTCTGGGGCACCCGGTCCAGATTATTATCAGCAACAGGCGGATTATGTCATGGACATTCATCTTGATGATAAAAATGCAAAAATCGATGGTGAGGAGACCATCACTTACCACAACAATTCACCGGATGATTTAGAATTTCTTTGGGTGCAATTGGATCAAAACGTACGTGCGAAGGATTCCAAGTCACCACTACGCAATGGAAACGGTGTAAATATCGCTTATACGGCAGGTAACTTCACCGAAGCATACATGAGTGAGCCGTTCGATGGAGGATTCAATATTGAATCAGTAACAGACAATAGTGGAAAACCATTGTCCTATACCATCAATCAAACCATGATGCGTATCAATATTCCACAAGCACTTAAAAGTGGTGAAAAAATTTCTTTCTCCATCAAGTGGTGGTACAATATTCCCGATCATACCATTAGCAGGGCACGTTCAGGGTACGAGTATTTCCCAAAAGATGGAAACCGTGCTTATGTAATTGCACAGTTCTTTCCAAGAATGGCTGTTTACAGTGATGTGGAAGGATGGCAAAACCATCAGTTCTGGGGCAGTGGAGAGTTCGCATTGCCATTTGGTAACTACGATGTGAGCATTACTGTTCCTGCAGATCACATTTTGGATGGTACAGGAGAGCTTCAAAACCGTGATGATGTATTCTCAAAAGATATGTTGAAACGTTACAAGCAGGCCAAAAAGTCTTATGACAAACCTGTGATCATTGTAACCCAAGAAGAAGCCGAAGCTGCAGAAAAAGGTTTCTCTACCGATACCAAAACATGGAAGTTTAAGGCTACCAATGTCAGGGACTACGCTTTTGCATCATCCAGAAAGTTTATCTGGGACATGCAGGCCGTTAAAATAGGTAGTAAAGATGTAATGGCGGTATCGCTTTACCCAAAAGAGGGTAACCCACTTTGGGAAGAACAGTCTACCAAAGCTGTGGCACAAACCTTAAAAACATACTCAGAACACACATTTGATTATCCATACCACAAGGCAATTTCGGTTCATGCGAAAAATCAGGGTATGGAATACCCAATGATTTGCTGGAACTATGGTCGTCCAAACGAAGACGGAACCTATTCCGATAGAACAAAATATGGTATGATCAGTGTGATCATCCACGAAGTAGGACACAACTTTTTCCCAATGATCGTTAATTCCGATGAGCGTCAGTGGGGATGGATGGATGAAGGTTTGGATACCTTTATGCAGTATTTGGCAGAGCAGGATTTTGGAAAAAACAATCCAGAAGTTATTGCTCCGAACGAAAAATACCCATCAAGAAGAGGTGAGCCATCGAAAATTGTTCCTTATATGAGCGGAGATCAAAGTTTTATTTCGCCCATTATGTCCAATCCGGAAAATGTATACCAACTTGGACCAAACGCCTATGGTAAACCTGCAACTGCCCTTAATATTTTAAGGGAAACAGTAATGGGTGAGGAGTTGTTCGACCATGCCTTTAAAACCTATGCACAACGTTGGATGTTTAAACACCCGACCCCAGAGGATTTCTTCCGTACTATGGAAGATGCTTCTGCAGTGGATTTGGATTGGTATTGGAGAGGATGGTTCTATACTACCGACTATGTTGATATAGGAGTAAAAGGCGTTAAAAAATACTACGTGTCCAACAAGCCGACCAAAGAAATGGAAAAATATATGGCGGATAGAAACCTTACCGAGGCCGATCTTCCCCCATTGGTTTATTTGGCAGAAGAGGATAGCGAGGATTTTGCTCCAGAACTTAAAGGAAAATCTCCAACAGAGACTTCCCAAAACCTCAAGGAATTCATGATGGACAATATGACCGAGGCTGAAAGAGCTCAGGTTGAGGAGCCCAAGTATTTCTACGAAATCACTTTTGACAAGCCAGGAGGAATTCCAATGCCATTGATTGTGGAATATACCTATGCCGATGGTACAACCGAAAGTGTCACTTACCCTCCGGAAATTTGGAGAAAGAACGATGCTGAAGTGAAAAGAGTAATGGCTACAGAAAAAGAATTGGTTGGAATCGTGGTAGATCCAAAATTGGAAACTGCCGATATTGACACTACCAATAACTCTTGGCCCAAGAAAGAAGAGAAGTCGGACTTTGATCAATTCAAGGAAAACATCAAAGGAAAATAGTAAAAGAAAAAACTATGTTAAGAGCCTCGTGATTTCGCGGGGCTTTTTTTATTTTGAACCTAAGATCTGATTATATTTGTGCTATGCAATTTCTATTCATTAGCGGAGCTGAGATTTTTTTCATCCTATTTATAGTGGTGATGGTGTTTGGTGCGGATAAAATCCCTGGAATAGCCAAAGGGCTTGGTAAAGGAATGCGCCAATTAAAGGATGCCACGGACGATATTAAGCGTGAAATCCAAAATAGCACGGATATTGACACCGACTTCACCAAGGATATTCGTAAGGAAATCGATGATGTTAAGAAGAATGTAAACGAAGTTTCCGGCTCTATCAAAAGAGACCTCAATAAGAAGTAAACTCCTATGTTGGAAAAATTGCTCAAATGGGATAGGGACACTTTTGTTTATCTCAATGGTTTGGGCATAGAGAAATATGATGTTTTTTGGGCCACGGTGACCAACATTTCTACTTGGATTCCCCTTTTTTTCCTATTTCTTATCTTGTTTTACCTGAAATTCTCAAAAAAGGAGGCCTTCTATAAATTTTTGACGGTTCTTGGATTGGCCATTTTTATAACGGTCATTACCCATTTGACCAAAATTTCGGTTGCGAGGCTAAGACCCAACAATACTGAAGAAATCAATGCCTTGATCCGTATTATAAAGACCCCAACGGATTATAGTTTTTTCTCTGGCCATGCATCCAGTTCATTTTCCATTACCATGCTGGTATTCCTTTTCTTGAGAAAAAAAGTGAAATGGGCGATACTATTTTTTATCTGGCCCATCTTGTTTGCCATGAGTCGAATTTATGTAGGGGTACATTTCCCCATTGATATTATTGTTGGAATGGTGGTAGGTTTGTTGTCGGGATGGCTTTTCTATTGGCTGTACCAACGCTTTATAGCACCCTACTCAGCGTCAGACCATCCCTAATGGGCAGCAAAACCGTTTCTACTCGAGGATCTTCTTTTAATTTTTTATTGTACTCAAGCAATGCCGCGGTTGCTTTATCTGACTTTTGTAAAGGCTCGACCACTTTTCCAGACCAAAGCACATTGTCGGACAGAATAATACTGCCTGGTTTGGTTTTTTTGATCACCGCCTCAAAATAAGCATCGTAGTTGACCTTTTGAGCATCAATAAAAATAAGGTCAAAGGTCTGATTCAAGCTTGGTACAATTTCCAGGGCATCCCCAACGTGTTGAATGATTTGGTTTCCATAACCACTTTTATTAAAATACTTTCGCTGCATTTGATAGAGCTCTTCGTTTACCTCAATCGTATGCAATTCGCCCTCTTTTTGAAGCCCCTCTGCCAAACAAAGAGCGGAATATCCCGTATAGGTACCTATCTCCAAAATATATTTTGGGTTGATGATTTTGGACAACATACTCAACACCCGACCCTGAAAATGCCCTGTGATCATTCTGGGCTGAATCACTTTCAAATGGGTTTCGCGGGTAAGTTCCTGCAACAATTCCGGTTCGTTTTCCGAACTGTTGGCAATATAACTCTCCAAAATGGGTGATAGGAAATGCATGATTTATTTTTCGCAAAAATATAGAAAAGAACTACATTGGAATATCTGTTAAAGCAAAAGCATTCCATGACGTTACCAAAGGTAAACATACGAACAGCAACATTGGACGACCTTCCCGTGCTGCTAAATTTTGAACAGGAAATCATAAAGGCCGAACGTCCGTTCGATGTCACCATAAAAGAAGGCCCGGTCAGTTATTACGATATTGGCGAAATGATTCAAGATTCCAAGGCCCATGTGGTTGTAGCGGAGTCGGAAGATAAAGTCGTAGCCTCGGGCTATGCTATTCCCAAAAGGGCCAGACATTATTTAGACCATGAATTTTATGCCTATCTCGGTTTTATGTACACCGACGAAGACTTTCGTGGGATGGGAATCAACGCTTTAATTGTAGAAGAATTAAAAAACTGGTCCAATACCAATGGTTTCAAAGAAATTAGATTGACGGTATACAACGAAAATTTACCAGCCATCAAAGCGTATGAAAAAGTAGGTTTTAAAAAGCATATCATTGAAATGCGATTGGAGTAGTTTTCTTTTCTTCAGATTACTTGCACAAATCGTATTTTTGAGGAAAATCAAAAAGAATGACGTTCCAGAATACGCTTGCATTTGCCAAGGAGCTTGATGCTTCCGACACCCTTGCACCCTATAGAAATGAATTTCACTATCCCCAAGTAAATGGAAAGGATGTCATCTATTTTACAGGAAACTCCCTAGGGCTTCAACCCAAACGAACCCAAAAATTTGTGGATGATGTAATGAAGGATTGGCGGGAATTGGCCGTGGAAGGACATTTTTACGCTGATAAGCCTTGGTGGGATTACCACGAAAGACTCGCTGAAGGGTTGGGCAAGGTGGTCGGTGCCAAAACCAAAGAAATTTCGGTAATGAACACGCTAACGGTGAACCTTCATTTGTTGATGGTGTCCTTTTATCGACCCACAGAAAGGCGTTTCAAGATTATTTGTGAGGAAAAAGCATTTCCATCCGATCAGTATATGCTGCAAAGTCAGGTCCGTTTTCATGGGTTGGACCCCAAAGATGCCATTGTAGAGGTAAAAAAACGAGAAGGAGAACATGCATGGCGGACAGAGGACATCATTCAAAAGATTAATGAGGTAGGGGATGATCTTGCTCTTGTGTTGATGGGTGGTGTGAATTATTACAATGGTCAGGTGTTGGATATGGAGGCTATTACCAAAGCAGGAAAGGATGTAGGTGCCTTTGTGGGCTGGGATTTGGCCCATGCCGTTGGGAACATTAAGTTGAACCTGCACGATTGGGGCGCTGATTTTGCCGCATGGTGCAGTTACAAATACATGAACAGCGGTCCGGGCAATGCATCGGGAATCTTTGTCCATGAAAGGCATTTGGGGAAAGAGGATATCCCCCGTTTTGAAGGATGGTGGGGTACCAAAAAAGAAACTCGCTTTTTAATGAAACCCGAGTTTGACCCTATTGAAACCGCGGATGCATGGCAGTTGAGCAATCCGCCCATACTTTCCATTGCCCCCTATTTGGCCTCTCTGGAAATATTTGATGAGGTTGGGATGGATGCCCTTATTAAAAAACAAAAGACCATTGTGGCCTATTTGGAGTTTGTGCTACAAGAAATCGACAAGCAAGTGGATAGTACGTTCGAAATTATTACCCCTGAAGCCAGAGGCTGTCAACTTTCCGTGTTTTTGCACGGTGAAGGGAAACCTATCTTTGATTATTTAATGAAAAATGGTGTCATTACCGATTGGAGGGAGCCCAATGTTATACGATTGGCCCCGGCACCACTCTATTGTTCCTATGAAGATATGCACCGTTTTGGACAAATCTTAAAAGAGGGCATAGAAAACAAATAAGATTGCTTATTTCATGAACCCGACCAACCAAGACTATTTATGAAATCCCTAAAACTGATTCTGTCCAATCCAAGATATTTTGGAGCGGCATGGGTGTTTACCAGTATCAATATTTGGTTTGGTACTTGGGCCATTTATATCCCGACCGTCAAGGAAAAGCTGGGCATTGACAAAGCTGATTTGGGCATAGCCCTCTTTTGTTTGTCCCTTGGGGTTTTTACCATCATTCCTATGGCATCCAAGCTAATCAACCGTATTGGGGTAGGAAAGGCATCGTGGATTGGGGTGGTGGTTGTTTCGGCAACGGCAATGCTTCCCTTAATGGCTCCGAATTATTATGTGTTGATGGCAGCGCTCTACCTCTTTGGGGCAGGGAACGGTTTTATCGATATTGCCATAAACACTTTGGTTACAGAGATTGAAAAGGAGGACAAGCAAAACTTTATGTCCGCGGCCCATGGTTTTTTTAGTTTGGGCGGCATTTTGGTGGGGCTGGGAAGTTTCTTGATTCCAGTAATCGGTAATCCCGTTTTGCATATGGGTATTACGGTGGTGTTGGTGTTTATCATCAATCTATTTTTTAGAAAACATTACATCCATATCGTTGCCGCACCTGTGGAAAAGGAACCTTTTAGCCTAAAATTGTTCAAGCCTTTGCTGCTGTTGGGTATTATCGGCTTTGTTTCCTTTGGTAGTGAAGGAGCCATTATCGACTGGAGCGGGCTATATCTCAAAGAAATGACCATGGCACCCGAACTGCTCATTGGAGCGGGCTTTTTGGCATTTTCCACCACCATGACGCTTGGCCGTTTTCTTGGTGATGGTATAAGTGCTCGAATTGGGCCCATAAAGCTGGTAGGACTAGGTGCCCTTATCGCGGCTTTAGGCTATTTTTTAGTGTTAACGCAACAGACAACATGGTCCATTATTGGCTTTGCCTTTAACGGGCTTGGTTTTTCGGTCATCGTGCCCGAACTGTTCCGCATCGGAGGTAATGTTAAGGGGGTAGATTCCTCACAAGGAGTTGCCTTTATTGCAGGTTCAGGATATGTCGGATTTTTGTTAGGTCCCGTTATTCTTGGGTTTATTGCCGAAAGTGCTTCGCTCAACTATAGTTTTATCCTGCTACTGTGTATGGCTCTCTTGGTTTTTGCGATTACGTTTTTCTTGCATAGGAGAGGTAAATAACCATTGTTTATTTGGACTTTGTTTGTCAAGATGTTCTTTCTTCTATCAGCTTTAATGCTTTTCTAAATTCCATATTGAGAGTCGGTGAAGTTTGATAGGTCCAGTCACCTCCATTTTTCAATACAATCTTTAAAATCCAAGGTTTTGTTTTAGCAAACATCCGACCAGATATTGACGTAGTAATATGAAGCCTCATAAACGAGTTGTCACTTAAGCGATAGTGTAAAACTTCTTTAATATCAGAATATTCAAATGTCCTGAAATCCCAATAGTCGAGAGCCTTTATTTGAAATTCATACCTGAGAATTTTAATAATAGGAAATCCCTTTTCCTCAACTTTTAAAATTTCGTTTCCTATCGTAGTAGTTTTTCTTTCCTTGGATACCAGGATAAATATGTTTGTTGCCTTATCTGATTTCCACTACATTTTATGAAGTTCGGAAGCCTCTTCCTCTAAAAACGGTCCAAAAACCTCTACCTTTCTTCCTCCTTTTGCCAATACATCCCTAACAGGGATTTCAAAAACCCAATTGGGATCGTTCCTACCTACAATTTGATAATAGGTTTCTTTGCTCAATCCATATACAATTTTACCAATCCCGCTCCAATAAATGGCCGATGTGCACATCGGGCAGGGCTCATCACTGGTATAGATTGTGCAATTGTTCATAAAGGAATGATCATATTTTTTGCTTGCTTCCCTTATCAGATTAATTTCAGCATGGGCCAAACAATCCATATCGGTGACAATGGTATTTTCGCCTTTCAAAAGTACTCGACCATTTCCGGAGACCAGAATGCAGCCAAAAGGTAAATTACCTTTTCTTTTTGATTCACGGGCGGTATCAATCGCCATTTGTATAAATTTTTTATGTGCCTCCATGGGTTGATTTTAATTTTGATGCCCTATCCTTTTTGTTCATTGTACTTCAATACCACTTCCATGATTTCCTCCTTACTTATCCGACATGAGTTGCTATATTCTTAAAAACTATATCGAAGCCTTTTAGCAATACTGTTTTATTCCCTTTTACCCAGCTCTGATAGTTTCATTCTTATATGTTCGTTCTTTGGATTCAGTTCAAGGGATTTTGAGTAGTTGTCTAGGGCCTTTTTCTTATCTCCAAGCGCTTCATAGGCTTCACCCAGACTATCAAAGGCATTGTATGAATTTGGGAAATTCTCCGTATTCAGGATAAAGTATGCCAAGGCTTTTGACCTTTCACTTTTATTTCTGCTTCCAAGTAATCCATAACCTATCCGGTTGACAAGTTGTTCTGGCGGTCTAAAATCCCACGAAAGTCGGTGGGAAATGGACTGGAAGTGCTGCATCAATTGTTTCTTGCTTTTCACATCGCGATAAGAAACACCATAGCCATCAAACAGGGTGGAAATGCCATTGTAAAAAGCAATAGGAGGCACAGAAGCATGGTTTTCGTTTTCGAAATATTCCATTTTGGCAGGAAAGGCACCTTCACATTTGCTGTTCAGCCCTTCATAGAATCTTACATGGCGATCACGGTTTCTTATATTTCTCTTTCCCCAATTTGCTGTGGCCAGATAAAAAAATCTTTTAAAGGATCGATCCGTCACTGCTTCCAACTTTTTATCCATGGTTTCCACATCCCAAGTGCCAAAACTGGGATCCACAGCAATAAAAGCGCTAAAAAGGGATTTTTCTTTCATATAGGCATGGGTGGTCAACAAAGCGCTTAAGGAATGTCCAAAAAGAATTCGGTAAGGTTCGGTTCTATAATGGCTGTCCAATTCGGGAATCAGTTCATCTTCCAAGAAGCTCAGAAATTTTTCACCTCCTCCTGTATTGTTCTCTCTTACAGTAATGACTTTGTCAGGGGTATAGTCCCTTCTGCGATCTACATTCTTAACACCCACCACGATCATTTCCGGAATTTTCCAACTTCGGTACGCATCGGAACTTAGATAATTCACCACCCCGGCTATACTTTTAAAATGTATGTTCCCATCGAGAACCATGAGTACTGGATAACGCTTGTGGGATGATTGGTCATCATTGTAAGAATCCGGTAGGCTGACCCAATACTCCCTGTCCTCATTAAAGACTTTGGATTGGAACAAATGTTTTGTGCCCAATACAATTGATTCGGAATCCTGAGACTTGACTTGGTTAATGCCCATACATATAAAAAGTAATGCAATGATGTTTTTGTTCATGTTGTTGATTTTTAAAGTCGGTATGTACGGCTGTTTTGCTCTTTGTTTTTTTCTGAAGGGCTTTATTGCTGAAAACTATACATCAGTTTGACATGTCGCTCAATTTCATTTTCAAAATCTTGATAAAGAGATTTATATTTTGGAGCAAGATCAGCTTTGACACGCAATAAGATTTCATTGGGATTTATACCGGAAGTATGGTCCGTAAGAACCTGTTCCCAAACACTGGATAACAATTCTGCATCCCTTGTTATTGCCTCTGCGGTTGTTGCTTTACCGTGTCCCGTTAAGACAATATATGGGTTTAGCTTGGCAATTTTATGAAGCGTATCAATCAAATTTGGAACATTGCCGTGATCGGTAAGCATCGGCATCCAATCTGAACTCAACACATCTCCCCCGAATATAATTTTTTGTTTGGGTAACCACATTAAAATATCCCCAGGTGAATGTGCATCATTACTGAAAATGAATTCAACATCCACTCCTCCAAAATTCCGTTTTTGTCGTTGACCCAATAAAAAATTGGGATACTTAAGCTGTGTAGACCCGATTGTGCCCTGGGTTACCTTTTCATAAAACTCAACATCATCCCGACCATATTTTTTCATTGTCAAAACCGTCTTTTCACTTGCAATGATCTCAACTACGGTATCGGTAAATGCCGCATTGCCCAACCAATGATCTGCATGACTGTGCGAATTGATTACCCAGCGGACCGGAAGGTCCGTAACCGTTTTAATGGCTTTTTTGATGTTATTGCCTATTGCTTCTGATGAACCCGTATCAAAAAGGAGCACCCCAGTTTTGGTTACAACAAAGTGAACATTGGAATTCCATCCCTTGTTTTCAGGAGTTGGCAATCCTATGGATGGCGAGATGATGCTATATACATTTTCGGCTATGGCGGTAACCACAAAATCGGATTTGATATTCCTTGCCATTGAGTTTTGGGTGATCAGCAGAAATACGCTGAGTATGGAAAGTAGTTTTTTCATTTACTTTATGATCTTTTTATTTTTTTGGTGTTTGCAATGGAGACTGTACAAAATCAAAAATGTTACAATGGAATCAAAAAACGATTGTAATTGAGGCCATTTCGAATCTACCGGAATCTGGATAGAATAAGAAATCGCTTATTTGAACTTTTATGTTTTTAGTAATTGCTTCCACAATTCTGATTCCGCGAACTCTTTTATGGTTTGGTTTCGTTTTTCAAGTAAAGTCTTCATGTACTTCTTCAAAAACAAAGAATCAGCGAGCTTTCCCAAAAGTCCGAGAGGAGATTTATATTCAAAATAGTCAATCATCAAGGTTCCGTAGTCGAACTCTTTAAAATTATGTTGATGCCTAAAACTTGCAAAGGCTCCTTTGACCATTTCATCTACAAAGAAATGTGGTCTTTCAAATTCAATTATTTTGGAAGTTAGGGTTTGGTAAATTCCAAAATGTTTGGCTCTCCATGTTACCCATTCGCCATAGCCAATAAGTCCAGAAACTTTCCCTTCTATTGCTTCTTCCTTGGTCTGCTCGGTTGAAATTTTATGTAAATCAATGCTCCTGGATAAATCAAAAACGATTTCCTTATTAGCTTTAATTTTAGTTTTTAACTCAATCTTCGGCATCGTAATAGTCAATTTTTGTTCCCCTCAGTTCTTTCTGGTTAGGGGTTATTTATCCATTCCATTTTCTTTGTTCAAGAATATACTTCGGCTGTTCCATAAAAAATAGGAAATCCAGAATGAAACTAGTGCAAAAGGCAAAAATAAAATTGTTCCGGGTGAAATTGAATCCGATAATAAATCTCTAATTATTACAACCGTTAGTGAGTACCAATACATAGAATTGGCCAAAAGTGCAGCTAACCAACCAATTCCGGTTTTTTTCCAAAGTCCTATTGACCCGATTAGGAGAAGAGGAACCGACCATAAAAAATCAGCGATTCCAAATCCATACGTTGTGGCAAGATTTATCTGATCTGCAACATTTTTAGTTGAGGTGATAGCGGGCAATTTAATGAAGGCGGTAATCCAAAAGAATAAATGTAATATGGCTGCGATACCATTAATAAATACAATTACTTTAATCCAAGTGGTTCGATTATAGATCAATCTGTTTTCCATCCCTTGCAAATTTCTACTATCTAAGTTATGTTATAAGGTTATAAAATACCTCCACATACACCTAAAAAGGCCTAAAATCGATATTATGGATAATCCTTTATTTACACTTCAATTTGATTTGGCTTAAATATCCAAGAATCGCAGAATAACATAAAATAGCGATGGACATAACAAACAACCTATTCCTGTATAAAAGGTGGAGGTCAATGCCCCATATGGAACCAACTCTTCATCTGTGGCGGCGAGTCCTGCGACCACACCACTGGTTGTTCCGATCAACCCACCAAAAACAATAGCTGCATGTGGATTGTCCAATTTTATTTTTTTGGCTATTAAAGGCGTTCCAATGGTTGCAAAAATGGTCTTTACCACCCCTGTTGCCACGCTAATCGCAATTACATCTGAACTTGCACCAATGGCTGTGCCCGTTACCGGGCCAACAATATAGGTACAGGCCCCGGCTCCGATGGTCGTAAGACTCTCGATATTGGTATAGCCCATGCTCAACCCAATCAAAACTCCCATGGTAAATGATATAAAAACACCAATGAGCAAAGAGACAAGTCCAGCCAACCCTGCTTGCCTTATTTTTGAAAGATCTGCGCTCATGGCAGTTGCCACCACAGCAAAATCGCGAAGCATCGGGCCCCCTAGTAATGCCATCCCAGCAAATAGAGGAATATTTGAAATGCCTTTTTCGTCACCCAAAAAAGCAAGTGATAGCCCTATGATAATCGCTATGGCAACCCCAGGGATTTTTTTATTGGTAATATATTTTGAAACCCAGGAGGAAAACAGCATAATGATTCCTACGCATAGAAATGCAAATACTAACCCATTTTTTCCAATGATGGTATCGATGATTTCCATATGTTATTTTTTCTGGGAGTCTATACTCTTTTCTCTTCCAATCTTAGAAATCAAAGGAACCATTAACATACATACCGCTGTGGCACCAATACCGAGAATAATGGCCAAAAATCCTCCAGAAAGTGCCGCCTTTACATTTAATGTGGAGGTCATTGCCACAATAATTGGAATGTACATGGAACTCCAAAACCAAATACCTTTTTCCGTTTCTAAAACCAACCATTTCTTTTTTCGGAGATAAATGCTGGAAGTCATCAACAGGAACATGGCGAAACCCACGCCGCCAATATCGCTGTCAATATTGATGAGGTGGCCCAATAGGCGGCCCAACAGTTTTCCCATTAAAAAACATGCGGCCAACAGTGCAACTCCGTAGATTTTCATTTGTTTTATTGATTAGTGGTAAATAACTCCTTGATATTATTCTTGGTGACCTTGCCCATAACATTTCTGGGTAAATCGGACATGAACATATATTTTCTCGGTGTTTTATAGCCTGGTAATTTTTTGTGCAACCAAGATTTTAGCTCTTCAATGTCAAAATTATCCGTCTCTGGGACAATAGCGGCCCCAATAATTTCACCCCATTCCAGATTTGGAATGCCAACGACACCACAGTCCTTTATTTTGGAGTATTTACGGAGGACTTCTTCAATCTCCAATGCGGAGATTTTGTATCCTCCAGATTTTATGATGTCCACCGAATTCCTCCCAAGGATTTTAATGCTGTCGCCATCCAAGATCGCAATATCGCCGGATTTAAACCATCCATCCGGAGTGAACGCTTCCCGGGTTGCTTTGGGTTTGTTCCAGTATTCCTTAAAAACATTGGGTCCTTTAATCAGAATTTCTCCAGGTTCATCATTTTGGACAGGTTTGTGGTTCGCGTCACCTAATCGAATTTCAACCCCCGGTAGGGGTTGTCCAATATGGCCTGGCTTTCGAATACCATCATAAGGGTTGCTAATGGCCATGCCCATTTCGGTCATCCCATATCTTTCCAGTAAAATATGACCACTGATTTCTTTCCATTGTTCCAAAACACTAATGGGAAGAGCAGCGGAACCGGAGACCATAAGTCTAAACTTTTTGAGGTTATTCGAAATTGATTCTTGCACTGGTGGGGTTAACTCCTTGAAGTGGGCAATCAATTTAAAATAAATGGTAGGTACAGCCATAAAAACATTTACCTCACCTTTATTAAATACATCATAGACCTCTTCGGGATTGAATTTAGGAAGGAATTCACAACAGGCTCCGCTCCATAGTGCACAACTCAGCATATTGATGATTCCATGCACATGGTGTAGCGGGAGTACATTGAGTACATGGTCATCTTTATTCCATTTCCAAGAATCGACCAATGTGGTTATTTGAGCTTCGATATTGTTGTGCGTGGTCACTACTCCCTTTGGCGCACCAGTTGTTCCGCTGGTGTATAGAATCAGGGCGCTACGGTGCATCTGAACATCTGGTAATTGCCCTTCTTGAAATGATATTTCAGATATGGGTATAAAATTGATTTCACTGGTATTAAAAAGAGGGGCCAACAGCGGTCTAAACTCTTCTGAAAAAATAAGGGTAGACGCTTTAGTGTCATTAAGAACATATTCAATGGAAGGCAAAGGGTGTTTTTCGCAGAGTGGTACGGCAATGCCTCCGGCTCTCCATATTCCCCATTGGATTTTGGCGTATTCAAAACTAGCGGGTACAAGAAAGGCTATCCGTGCTCCATTCAAGTCTTTTTGCCCGTCAAGTAATCTAAGTGCTACGTTTTTGGATTCTTCTAAGAGTTTATCATAGGTATAACTCTGACCTTCACTTTTGATTGCCGTTCGTCCGGCAAAATCAGTGGCTCTTTCAATTAATTCTATCATTGATTATTTGGTTGGTGAAATTCAACAATCGAACTCATCGTACGGAAAGATGTTTCTAATTTATCTTTCGGTAACCTAAAGTGACATTGTTTTTAAGTGGTCTTATAAAGTTTGAATGTTTAGTTAACAAGATATGAATGTTTTATAAGCTTTCAAATAGGACTGTACGCCTTAGCCGAGGCAAATCTTTCCGCTTCGGAGCAACTATCGAAATGAATTCAAATGATTCATTTATAGTCTGAGAATCCATGGTAATCATTTAAGTGAACTTTATCCGCTCGATTAAACCATGGTTTGTCTTATTCCTTACTCACGGAAAGTCCAGTAAAATAGAGGCTCAGGCCTCCGTTGGGACGGTTATGTTGCCTAGCTAGTTGTAAACCTTCCACATCCACATAATCTTCCCAAGTGGAAACCAAACTGGGCTCTTCTTGGTTGGATTTTCGATACGCCCATTCTCTAACAATGAAATCATCTTTAAAATAGAAGTCGTAAGCATCGCCAGGGGTATACCCACCTTCGTTGGCATATACAATGGTAAGTTTTTGCATAAACTCTTCGCTAATGGGAGCAATGGCTTCGGCGGTATGCTCGTAAGAATAGTTGTTGGAATCCCACATCAAATTAAAGGGTGCCATCAACCAATATCTATCGTTAATAAAGCCGCCATTGGTTTTTTGGGCAATGCTGTCCATATCCGCACGGTCATACGTCAAGGTGTCGGCACCAGAAATAGCAGTTACCATGTTCGTTTTTGGTTTCCAGTCCCATTTGCGCTCAAAATGCATGGAATCCCTGTCCACATTAAAGGTAAAGGTGATTTCTTCCACATCCTTCCAATTGTTAAAACCGTGGGCTTCCGCGATGAGTTCAGGAATGGTTTTTTCAGTTTCGGTGGTTTCAACAGTATCTTCGGATTTTTTGGGCTCTGTTTTGCAGGCGGAAATCATTAAAAAGGTGAGCAGCCCAACGATGTAATAGGTCTTCATATCTGGTTTTTAACCAAATATACCATGAAAATCTTTTATTTTGCGCCCCGTTTTAAAAAGCCTGACCAAATAAATCTGTTTCTGGAGTGACTTTTTTGAAAAACCTGTTTCTAATACTTGTAAGTAACCCCGACAAAGCGTTTTTGGAAAAGGAAGACTTACACGTACATCTTTCTGATGAGGAACTAGTGAAACAGATTGTGGCGGACAACGACCCTATGCTATTTGGGAAGTTGTATGACCGCTATGCTAAAATGGTGTACAATAAATGCTACGGATTTGCAAAATCCGAGGACGAGGCGGAGGATTTAACACAGGACGTGTTCCTCCAACTTTTTATCAAACTTCGGACCTTTAAGGGAAAATCGAAGTTTTCTACTTGGCTATACTCTTTTACCTATAATTTTTGTGTGAACTATGTAAATCGGAACAAACAACTCAAAATACGGGACAAATCCGTTCAAGTTGAAAATTCCGAACATAAGCTTACCGAAGAAGTGCCCGATGAGAGTCTGTATGAAATGAAGGCTGACAAGCTTAAAAAGGCATTGGAGCACATATCCCCGGAAGAAAAGTCCATTTTGTTGCTTAAATATCAAGATGGGGCCAGTATAAAAGAGTTGGTGGGTTTGATGGATATTGGGGAGAGCGCTGTGAAAATGCGGCTCAAAAGAGCAAAAGAAAGACTATTGGAAATCTATAATACCCTGGAATAGATGGCAAAGAAACATAAAAACCCATTTAAAGAGCTGGAGGCTTCCCTACGCGAGGCACCACCCGAAATGAAGCAAAAAGTCATGAACGACATTGCTGCGGCAAAGTTAATCATGGACATGGCCTCATTGTTCTCGATCAATTTGGGAAGTGCTTTGCGCAAGCTATTCAGAACTATGGGGGAAAACTAATCAACGAACAGAACACTATAAATAAACAACAACTATGGAGATTATTAATGAATGGAAAAATGTGACCCTGGAGTCCTTATCAGGGATGGGTAAAGAAATGGCATTGGCCTTTCCCAAAATCTTGGGCTCTATCGTGATTTTAATTTTAGGTTGGATCGTCATCAAAATTGTACTCTTTCTCTTAAAAAAGATCTTAAAGCTGGCCAAAGTGGATTTGCTCAACGATAAGATCAATGGCATGGAAGTTACGGGCAAAGGGGAGCTCAATGTAGATGTCATTAAAGTTATATTGGGCTTTGCTCGGTGGTTTTTGATTTTGGTCTTTCTCATTGTTGCCGCGGATATCTTGGATTGGAAGATCATTTCCAAGGAAATCGGCAATCTCTTGCATTATCTTCCTAAATTCTTTAGTGCATTGGCCCTCTTGATGCTTGGATTCTACATCGGGAACTTTGTGAAGAAAACTATCAAGCGTTTGTTCGATTCGCTGGAATTTGGCGGTTCCAATATCGTGAGCAGCCTGTTTTTTTACGTAATCGTCATATTTATGTCCATTACCGCATTGAACCAGGCCGGGGTAGACACCACTATCATAACCAACAATATTACCTTGATCTTGGGCTCTTTCCTATTGGCATTCGCTTTGGGTGTTGGTTTGGGGTCGCGCGAGATTGTAGCGGATATCCTAAGGGCATTCTACACCCGAAAGACCTATGTGGTGGGCGATAGAATAGTGATAGATGGAAACGAGGGGACCATTAAAGCCATTGAAAACAACAGCCTTACCTTGGAAACCCATGAGGGCAGATTTGTAATACCGATCAAGGATGTGGTATCCCAAAAAGTGCAGATTAAATCATAATGAAAGTATTGTGAAAAACAAGTGCGGTAACTTCCTTGGAATTTGATTATTTTTGAAGTCTTACAACACGTAAAAAATGAGTTCAAAAAAAGGAAAAGTTCAGGAATTGATCCAAGAAAAACTGTTAGAAGACCGCAAAGTGTTTTTGTGGGGCCAAGTAGATGATGATTCTGCTAAGCACGTAATCGACAGGTTGCTGTATTTGGATATGTTGAACAATAAAGAGATTCAATTGATTATCAATAGCCCAGGTGGGTATGTAACCTCCGGATTTGCTATTTACGATACCATTAAACAGATAAAAAGCCCTGTGTCCACGGTATGTTCCGGATTGGCAGCCTCTATGGGCTCCATTCTTCTATCGGTAGGGGAAAAGGGTAGGCGATTCATTCAGCCACACGCCCGTGTCATGATTCACCAACCAAGTGGTGGTGCAAGGGGTCAGGCTTCCAATATCGAGATCCAGGCTAGGGAAATCATCAAGACCAAGGAATTAGGTGCCAAAATTCTATCAGATAATTGCGGACAGCCCTATGAAAAGGTCATGAAAGATTTTGATCGTGACTATTGGATGGGTGCCGAAGAATCTTTGGAATACGGTATTGTGGATGAAATCTTGAAATAACAGAGACACACTCCAGAAAAAGTGAAAAGTCCTTCGCAACGTATTGTGAAGGACTTTTTATATATAGGCGCCGAAGCGGAATATTTTAATAAATCTACGATCATTTGCCCACTATCGGATTTCAAAAGATAGTTAAAATCAAAATTTATCGGGTTGCTCAATGATCTTACGAGCCCTTTGCTGCAATTCCTCCAGCTCTTCCTTACTTTTTTTCGCCAATAGACTCAGCATCATCGACATCCGTTGATTGTTCTTAAAATGGGACTTTTTTTCCTCCAAAAAATTCCAATACAGTGCATTGAACGGGCAGGATTTTTCTCCCGACTTAACAGTATGACTATAGGAGCATTCCTTACAATAATTTCCCATTTTATTGATGTAATTGGCACTGCTCACATACGGTTTGGTCGCCACCAATCCTCCATCCGCAAATTGACTCATTCCCCTTGTGTTGGTGATTTCAACCCATTCAATAGCGTCGATGTAAACCCCTAAATACCATGCATCCACTTCGTTGGGGTCAACTTGTGTGAGCAGAGCATAGTTTCCAATAACCATCAATCGCTGAATGTGATGGGCGTAGGCATCGTCCAAACTTTGGGTAATACTTTTGTGGAGGCAGTTCATTTTCGTTTTTCCCGTCCAAAAGAAATCGGGGAGAGCATTGTGGTTATCCAATTTGTTCAACTCGGCATAGTCGGGCATTTCTTTCCAATATACCCCGCGCATATATTCCCGCCAACCCAAAATTTGTCGAATAAAACCTTCCACTTGGGAAATGTGGATATCATCCGTGTGTTCGTAGTAATAATCCACCACCGTATCGACAACCTCTTTGGGTGATAGCATTTTGCTGTTCATGGCGAAGGACAAACGGGAATGGAACAAATATTTTTCCTCAGTATGCAAAGCATCTTGGTAATCCCCGAAATATTTCAACAGGTCGGAACAGAAAAAATTTAAAAGCCTTTTACATTCTTGGTAAGAGGTGGGCCATGGAAAGTTTTTGGAATCAATGTTACCAAAGGTGTTGACTTTGGCACTTTTAATTTCGTCCAACAGTTCGGTAACGTCTGTGTTGAATGATAGTTCTTCGGGAATCTCTGGTGAACCATCCCATTTTTTACGATTGCTTTGATCAAAGTTCCATTTGCCGCCTTCAGGTTGGTTTTTTTCCATTAAAATGTTGTGTTTCTTCCGCATCATGCGATAGAAACTTTCCATCAACAATTGTTTTTTCCCCTTAAAGTGATTTTTCAGTTCATCTCGACTAGTGTAAAAATGTTCGGTATCAAATACTTCGGAGGGAATGGATAGGGAATCACAAATTTCTTGGAGCTGTTGGTCCAATCGATATTCGTCGGGCAATAGGTAATCAAACTTTTCAATATTGTGCTCCGAAATGGTTTGATCAATAAGGTCCGGTAGTTTCTGGGGATTGTTTGGATCACCAATCTTAAGGTATATCACGTTATGCCCTTCTTCTTTCAGCGTATTTGCGAAATTCCGCATGGAACAGAAAAAACCGACTACTTTTTGGATATGGTGCTTTACATAATCCGTTTCCTGCCGCATTTCAGCCATCAGATATAGGTTGTCATCGTTTACTTGGTTAAACCAGCTATGGGAAAGGTTGAGCTGATCGCCAAGAATAAGTCTAAGCGTTTTCATGAATTAGAATAAGGTAGGTTGAAGCCAAAGGCTCTGGAATTTTTTGTTTGGATCGTACCGCTCTGCTTGGCTTTTGGTGTTGAAAGTCCTATTGCGAGGGTCATTGCCCACGCCACTGTTGTACATCCAATTGCCCCAATTGCTATGAACATCGTAGTCGATGAGCATAGCTTCAAAATAGGAAGCGCCTATGCGCCAATCCTGTTTTAGGTGTTTGGACCAATAACTGGCTACATTCTGGCGGCCACGGTTGCTCATCCAGCCTGTTTGTTTGAGTTCGATCATATTGGCATTTACAAAATCATCAGCCGTTTCGCCATTGATCCAGTCCTGTTTGGCAGCTTGATTGGTGTGCCAATCATATTCTTTTTGAAGAATACCATCAATCTTAAAAATGTTATTGCCATGCTTTAGCGAAACATACTTGAAGTAATCCCGCCAAATCAGCTCAAAAATCAGCCAATAGGTATCTTGATTTTTTTTGATTTCGTTTTCAAAACGCTTCACTTCCCAATAAATGGTCCGAGCCGAAATACTGCCGTTGGCCAACCATGGCGAAAGTTTAGAGCTATAATCTGTACCTACTAAGCCATTCCTGGTTTTTTTGTAGTAAGTAAGCTTTTGCGAATCCCAAAAATAATGCTGTGTACGCTCTAAAGCATTATTCTCGCCACCTTTAAAAGGGAAGGCAGACCTATGGTCCGTTTCAAAGTTGGAAAAGCCCAACGCTTCCAAGGTTGGGATTTTAGTAATTGATTCGACTCTATTTTCGGTGGGTCTTGGGGCTGGTTTGTCAAAACATGGCCTCACCTGAGTATGCTTCTCACTTTTTTTACGGAAAACCGTAAATACCTGTGGAATTTGCGTGTAGGAATCAAAAAGAATATCATCAGGATGAAATAGGAACTGATCAAAGGTTTTGTGAAAACTTACAGAGTTGGGTACGCGGTTTTCAACCGTTTGAACCACATGTTCTTCTTCGGAGGTCCATTCATTTTGAAGAAAAATAGTGTTGATGTTGAACCTTTCCACCAATTCGGGAATCTTGTCTTCAGGTTTTTCATGATAGACGAGCAGGACAATGTTGAGCTTCTCCAAATTCCTTTTGAGCTGATGCACTGTTTCCAGCAAAAACTTGGCCCTGAAACGCTCCGTTTTTTTAAAGCCGAAGGAATTGATTTGAAAATGCCTTGGGTCAAAAAAGTACACGGCAACAACCTTTTTTGCTTTTGCTGCTGAATGCAAGGCTTCGTTATCGTGTACTCTTAGATTGTTCCCGAACCAAATGAGGCTAGTCTCCATGCTTGTTTTTGTTTTTTCTACACCGTTCACTGCAATAAACCACTTGACCCCAATCCCTGGCCCATTTCTTTCTCCAAGTAAAAGGACGTTGGCATACTGGACATATTTTGGAAGGAAGATGTGGTTTTTTGTGCGTCAATGCAATAAAATGTTTAATAAAAATAGTAAAAAATTAAACAAAAATAGCAATGGGTACTGGCAAACTAGGGAAGTAGAACAGTTTACCGAGCAAAATGCTTATTTTTATTGCTTTAATCAGAATAAGCCCTTTGGGCATTTATGGTACAGACTCCAAAAAACATAGCCATCATCGGTTCCGGATTGGTGGGTTCCCTTTTAGCAATATATCTTCGAAGAATTGGTCACCAGGTTACCGTTTTTGATAGAAGACCAGATATTAGGACCATTAAATTCTCAGGACGTTCCATCAACCTTGCCATGAGCAATAGAGGATGGCGTTCACTGGATGAGGTAGGAATAGGGGATAGAATCAAAGATTTGGCGATTCCGTTGGACAAGCGTGCTATGCACGTGAACGATAAACCCATGTATTTTCAGAAATATGGAAAGGATGGCGAAGCTATTTGGTCTATTTCCAGAGGGATTCTCAACAAGCGGATGATTGATTTGGCAGAGGAAGAAGGGGCAGCGTTTCGATTTAATGAAAAGGTATGGGATGTAAGTTTGCCCGAGGCCAAAATCTATACTGGGGAGACGGAGAAAAGTGAATGGAAAGAATATCAGTTTGATTTAATTTTTGGTTGTGACGGTGCGTTTTCTCGAGTTCGTCACAAAATGCAGCGCCGTAGCCGATTCAATTATTCCCAAAACTTTATTGATGTAGGTTACAAGGAGCTGACCATACCTGCCAATGCCGATGGAAGCCATAAGTTGGACAGCAATTCGTTTCATATATGGCCAAGGGGTGAGTTTATGCTTATTGCCATGCCCAATATCGATGGGAGCTTTACCTGTACTTTGTTTTTACCTTTTGAAGGAGAAGTCTCTTTTGAAAGTATCATAACCGAAGATCAGGCTAGGGAGTTTTTTAAAAAATACTTCCCTAATGTGCGCAAGGAGATTGAAGATCTTACCAAGGACTTTTTCATTAATCCGACCAGTGCTATGGTAACCATGAAATGTTATCCGTGGACCTATTGGGACAAAGTCGCCTTGGTCGGTGATTCCGCCCATGCCATTGTTCCATTTTATGGACAAGGCATGAATGCAGGTTTTGAGGATATCTACATATTGAATCAATTAATGGAAAAGCATGGTGACGATTGGGAAACTATTTTTTCTGAATACCAGGAAGAGCGGAAGCCTAATGCCGATGCCATTGCTGAATTGAGTTACAGGAACTTTGTGGAAATGAGTAGTAAGACGGCCGACCCAAAATTCTTGTTGCAAAAGAAGGTTGAAAAGCATTTTGCCACCAAACATCCCGAGAAGTGGGTTCCGGTGTATAGTCGTGTTACTTTTTCGGATAGACCCTATTCCGAAGCATTGGCGATAGGGGATAGACAAGAAGCTATTATGCAGGAAGTGATGCAACTTCCTAATATTGAAGAAAAGTGGGATTCCAAGGAAGTGGAAGAAAAAATCTTGGAACTCTTAACTGACCAATAAGCCCATTAGCTTGTCAATTTGAGCATAGCGAAAAATCTCTTTTGTTTGACACGAATTTCACGAATTGTTTCGAAGCAAAAATAGACTGAAGGCCTCGCAGGTACTTCGACTTCGCTCAGCACCCATCAAGCATTATCTGTTATAGATTTCTCAATCGCTTTGTTCATCTCGAAATGATAACTTTATAAAACAAAAAAGCCACCTAAAAAGGTGGCTTAATATTTTTTTGCCGGTTGGGTTAAAGCTTAGCAAAAAGCTTTTCCATTCTGTCCTGCTCTTCTTCAGCCAAAAGAGGGTCTACCAAAATTCTACCACTGTGCTCGTCGGTAATGATTTTTTTGCGAGATGCAATCTCTACCTGAACCTGAGGTGGAATAGTGAAGAAAGAACCACCTGAAGCTCCACGTTCTACGGGAACTACGGCCAAACCGTTCTTTACATTATGACGGATTCTTTTGTAAGCCTTGATCAAGCGATCTTCAATTTTATCTTCGTACTCTTCAGATTTCTTTAAAAGCGCTTTTTCTTCTTTCTCAGTTTCAGCAAGAATGGCATCCAACTCTCCTTTTTTATGTTTAAGGTGGCTTTCGCGCTCGGATAACTTCTCCTTAGTAGCAGCAATTACTTCTTTTTTCTGCTCAATCTGGGCTTTGAACTCTTTAATGTTCTTTTCGGCCAATTGAATCTCCAACTCTTGGAACTCTACCTCTTTGCTCAATGAATTGAACTCACGGCTGTTCCTTACATTTTTTTGTTGCTCGCTATACTTTTTCATGAGTGCCTTGGACTCATCAATAAGATTCTTTTTGGCAGTAATCTCAAAGTTAACGGTTTCAACATCCGTTTTCAATTTGTCCATTCGCGTCTTAAGACCAAGAACTTCGTCTTCCAAGTCTTGTACTTCCAAAGGCAATTCGCCTCTAACATTGCGGATTTCATCCACTCTAGAGTCGATAAGCTGTAAATCGTACAGTGCTCTCAATTTATCCTCTACAGTGCTTTCTTTCTTGTTCGCCATATATTTTATAAATACTTGATGGGATTCGTTATACTCTCCGATAAAGAGACTGCAAAATTAGGAATTTTTTTCGTAAGATAATCAACCAATAAATCTTTTGTAAACTGCTCAGTTTCAAAGTGCCCAATATCGGCGACTACCAATTGGTTTTCGGCTTGGTAAAAATCGTGATATTTAAGGTCTGCGGTCACTAAAATATCGGCTCCGGCTTTCTTGGAAGCACTGATGGCAAATGCCCCGCTCCCCCCTAAAACAGCTATTTTTTTAACCTTTTTCCCTAACAACTTAGAATGCCGTACCACAGAAGCATTCATCCGTTCCTTGACCGATAGCAAGAACGCTTTTTCATCCATTTCGGAATCGAGGGTTCCTACCATTCCCATACCCAAATCTTGATTGGTATTCTCCAAAGTTAGGACTTCGTAGGCCACCTCTTCGTACGGATGGGCATCAAAAAGCGCTTTCAGAATTGATTTTTCCTTCTCAAAAGAATAAATAACATTGATTTGAGTTTCTTTTTCAAAGTGGACTTCGCCAATTTTTCCTATGGTTGGATTAGCTCCATTTTCCGCTTTATAGCTTCCAATGCCTTCCAAACTATAGCTGCAATTGCTGTATTTTCCAATATCTCCGGCACCAGCTTTGAACAATGCCAATTTTATTTGTTTTGCATCCGCCATTGGTGCGTAGGTGATTAATTTTTTTATGCTTTTGGCCCGTGGAATCAGGATTTCGGGATTTTTTAACCCAAGAACCTCACAAATTTTAGCGTTGACGCCCATTTTGCTGTTGTCCAGCGCGGTGTGCATGCTGTAAATGGCAATATTGTTGGCAATGGCTTTGAGCACTACACGCTCTACGTAGTTGCTTCCCGTCAATCTTTTTAACCCTTTAAAGATGATGGGATGAAAGCTCACGATTAGGTTGCACTTTTTTTCAATGGCTTCTTCCACAACGTTTTCCAAGGTGTCCAAGGTCACCAAAACACCTTCAACCTTCATTTTAGGGTCTCCTACCAATAAACCTACGTTGTCAAAATCTTCGGCGTGTGCCAAAGGCGCCAATTCTTCCAGCACTTTTGCTATCTCGTTAACGGTCATTTTAAAATTGTTAAGTGGGCTAAAGATAAAATATTATATTTTCGTTCAATGCTTCAATTGCTTCGGAAAATAGCGTTCCCCATTTCGTTGATCTACGCCCTGGTGGTTTATGTTCGAAACTTCTTGTTTGATGTGGGTGTCTTTTCATCCAAATCGTACAAAACCACGACCATTTGTGTGGGCAACTTGAGTGTTGGTGGAACGGGCAAAACCCCGATGACGGAATATTTGCTTCGGATATTGAGCAATCGAAAAACTGCTGTTCTAAGCCGGGGATACAAGCGTAAATCCAACGGGTTTTATATGGGGGATTCGGAAAGTACTGTTTTGGAACTGGGCGATGAGCCTTATCAAATCCATCAAAAATTCCCTGAGGTAACGGTTGCGGTGGATGCAGATAGACGGAATGGTATTGAAAAACTGGAAAGCTTACTCAATCCAGATATTATTGTTTTGGATGATGCCTTTCAGCATAGAAGGGTGAAGCCAACTCTCTCTATCTTGCTCACGACTTATCATAATTTATATGTTAATGATTGGTATTTGCCAACGGGTAACCTTCGGGATGCAAAAAAAGAAGCCAAACGTGCAGATTTGATTATTGTAACCAAATGCCCTAATTCTATTGACTTAGAAGATAAGAATAGGGTTATTGGAAAGCTTAAGCCAAAATCCCGTCAAAAAGTGTTATTTGCTACTTTGAAGTATAATGATTTTGTAACTGATGGGGGAAAAGACAACATCCAATTATCCCAATTGAAAGCTAAGCAATTAGCATTGGTGACAGGTATCGCATCACCCAAACCCTTGGTTGAATATTTAAATTCTCATGGAATCAATTTTAAACACTTCAAATTTGGTGATCATCACCATTTTACGAACAAGGAAATTGAACAGTTTGAAGGATACGAAATGGTATTGACCACAGAGAAAGACTTTGTCCGGTTAAAGGGGAGGTTGGAAAATCTGTATTATTTGGAAATAACTCATAACTTTTCTTCTACAGACGCGGAAGTTTTGAAAAAAGCAGTTCAGGGCTTGTTCTAAACGGAACCTTCCATTTTGCTTCTAAAGATATTCTCACCAATTTTTTGGTAGAACACTTCGGGCTTAAACGGTTTTGTGACCACATCATTACAGCCTGCCTCATAAAAACTGTCCAAACTGTCGTCCAAAGAAATGGCTGTAAGTGCAATAATTGGAATAACTGTATCAAACTTACGTATTTGGCGTGTAGCTTCTTCCCCACTAATGCCAGGCATATGGATGTCCATTAAAATAGCGTCGTAAGTGTTGCTTTTGGCTAGGTCAATGGCTTCGTTACCATTATTGGCGATGTCGCAGGTGATCTCTTTTTTGGTGAGCATTTTTTTGGTTATCACCTGATTGATTTTGTTGTCTTCTACCACTAGAACATGCAGCCCTTTAAATTGGAACTCTTCGGGATTCAGTTCAAAGGCAACATCTTCCCCTTCTTTACTTTCATAATCCAGATCCATTTCAAAATAGAAGGAACTTCCGTGCCCAAGTTCACTCTCTAGGTTAATTGTGCTCCCAAACAAGCCCAAAAGACTTTTAACAATGGTCAAGCCAAGGCCGGTACCTCCATATTCTCTGTTGATTTGTATAGACCCTTGTTCGAAACTGTCAAAAATATTTTTCTGTTGGTCCTCCGAAATGCCAATTCCGTTATCTCTTACTTCAAAATATAGTTTTACTTGGTCTTCTTCTTTTTTAAGCTTTTTGGCTATAACCTCAACTTTGCCATTTTTGGTGAATTTGAGGGCGTTACCAACAAGGTTCATGAAAATTTGGGATAGCTTAATGGGGTCTCCCAATAATTTTTTCGGGATTTTAGCGTCATAATCCAGAATGAGCTCGGTATTTTTTTCATTGGCATTTTGTTGTAGTGATTCCACCACATCCCCAAGTACTTTTTCAAGTTTGAACTCTATACTTAGCGGTTCAAGTTTGTCCGCATCAATTTTATTGATTTGAAGAATGTCATTTATAAAATTAAGCAGGTATTCTCCCGAGAATTTCAATGATTTTAAATGTTCTTTTTGATGTTCAGATGGGTTTTCCTCCAATAAAAGATGGGTAAGCCCTGTAACAGCATATAAAGGTGTTCTAAGCTCATGCGTGACTGTTGATAGGAAGTTGGTTTTGGCTTCCATGGCAGAAACCGCCGCATCCCTTGCCAACTCCAACTCTTTGTTTTTGGTATAAAGAAGATCGTTTGTTTTAAGTTTAATTTGGTTGTTTCTGAACAATGAAACCGCCAAAAGAGAAATAATGGTCAAAAAAGCAGAAGTTAATATAGCTGTAATTTCTGAACGGTTCTTCGATTCACTCAGCTCTTCGTTCTTGGCCTGTAGTTTATTAAGCTCGTTCATTTGGTGGTCGAACCGGATTTTATCCGCTGTATCCGCATCCAGTTTAGCTTTTTCTGTATTAAAGATGGAATCCTTGATTTTAGCCAATTCTTTGGTGTACATCAATGACTCACTATAATTGCCATTTGTCTCATAAATGTTTGACAATTGCTCGAAAGCGTTTTTTATTTCCTTAGCGAAACTATGTTTTTGAGCCAGCTCCAAAGCTGCTTTGGAATGGATAATGGCTTCTTCAAGGTCATTTAAGGTAATGCTTATTTCGGCTAATTGTAGGTTAGCTTTTGTTGCCAGGTATGCACGTTCTTTATCATCTGAGTTAACGATTAGCGCATGTAGGTTTTTAATGGCGTCATCATATTTTTCAATATTGGTGTAAATATAGGCCTCGAGTAAAAGTATGTTATTGGTAAGGTTTCTATTATTGCTAAGTTTCCTGGATTCCTCGAGCTGTTTCAAAGCTTGGAAATTGTTGCCTTCTCCATATCTAAGAGCTCCATCCAAATATAAATGGAATGCTTGCCCGTACGAATAGGAAGTGTCCTTTAAGAAGTCTCCCGCCCTTTCTAAATAAAAAATTGCAGTATCTATATCGCCTTCTTCCAAAAACAACCTTGCATATTGATGATACGTGTCCACTAAAAGTTTAGCGTCTTCATTGCTCTCTGCAATGTTGGCGGCTTTGTCCAAGGTTTCCAGGGCCTTGTCTATTTTGTTTTCGTGGCGATAGGCCATAAACTCATCAAAAATAGACTTTACATCTGAAGCGGAATTACCTTCACTTTGGGCAAAAGAGAATTGCATGCATAGTAATATACACAACAGGAGTAGCGATCTTTCGCCTATTTTTTTGTTTACTAGGTTGAAGTTCAAACGTAGTTTTTCTTAATGAGCAAAGCTATTAAATCAATTATTCTGGAACAATATCCAGTTTCATTATCGTACCATCCAATGATTTTTACCATTTTGCCAATCACTGAGGTCATCAAAGAATCAAACGTACAAGAGTAATAACTATTGTTTATATCGATAGAAACAATAGGGTCTTCCGTGTAATTGAGTATGCCTTTTAGGTTGTTTTCTGCTTGTTTCTTAAAGGTAGCGTTTATTTCTTCAATGGAAGTTTCTTTTATTACGTTGAAGGTAATATCGGTTAGCGAACCGTTAGGAACCGGAACACGTATGCCACATCCGCCTATTACATCGGATAGTTCGGGAAAAATACTTGTCAATGCTTTAGCGGCCCCTGTTGTTGTAGGTATTATGGATTGTCCGGCGGCCCGAGATCTTCTGAGATCACGGTGGGGACTATCGTGCAAACTCTGGTCTGAGGTATAGGAATGTATCGTAGTGATATATGCCTGCTCTATGCCACACAATTCATTAATTACCTTGATCATTGGGGCTGCATTGTTGGTAGTGCAGGAGGCATTGGAAATAATTTCGTCCTCCGCATTGATAATTTCCTCATTGACCCCCAAAACCACCATTTTGATAGAGTCATCAGTCGGGGGAACGGAAAGAATTACTTTTTTGGCCCCATTTTTTACATGGAACCCTAAATCTTCTCGTGTTTTAAATTTCCCGGTAGATTCTACAACGATATCAACCTGATGCGATTTCCAATCAATTTCTTTGGGATGATTGTAATTGAGCACAGGAATTTCCCTTCCTTCGACTAGAATAAAATTATCCTTGTGTGACACATTTGCGTTCAATACTCCATGAATGCTATCGTACTTTACTAAATGTGCAAGGGTTTCGGCATTGGCCAAATCGTTTATGGCCACTACTTTGATGTTCGGATGGTTCAGTAAAAGCCTAAAAAGGGTTCTGCCGATACGGCCAAAGCCATTGATGCCAACAGTGGTGATATTTTTCATGATCGGGAGCGAAGGGAGGTTGTGCTAGTGAATGTGTTTGTGTGCCTTGTAGGATGAACGAACCAAGGCTCCACTTTCCACATGCCTAAAGCCCATTTCCAACCCGACTTCCTCATATTTTTTAAACTGTTCCGGTAAAATAAATTGTTTTACTGGCAAGTGTTTTTTTGAAGGTTGTAGGTATTGGCCAATAGTAATTACATCAACATCAGCCTTTCTAAGGTCTTCCATCGTAGAAATTACTTCATCCTCTTCTTCTCCCAGACCTAGCATAATACCAGATTTGGTTCTTTTGGCACCATTTTTCTTTAAATAGTCCAGCACTTCGAGGCTTCGTTCGTATTTGGCCTGTATCCTAACTTCGCGTGTCAACCTTTTGACGGTTTCCATGTTGTGCGAAATCACTTCAGGAGCAACTTTTATTATTCTATCCAAATGTGTTGAGATTCCCTGAAAATCGGGTATTAGTGTTTCCATGGTAGTCTCAGGATTCATTCTCCTGACAGCTTTTACCGTTTCCGCCCAAATAATGGAGCCCATATCCTTAAGATCGTCACGATCTACAGAGGTAAGTACGGCATGCTTAATGTTCATGATTTTTATGGAACGGGCCACTTTTTCGGGTTCTGCCCAGTCAACAGTTTCCGGTCTTCCCGTTTTTACCCCGCAAAAGCCACAGGAGCGGGTACAAATGTTGCCCAGAATCATAAAGGTAGCTGTGCCTTCTCCCCAACATTCGCCCATATTTGGGCAACTTCCAGAGGTGCAAATGGTATGTAGGTCGTACTTGTCCACAAGGCCTCTTAGCTGAGTATATTTTTTACCTGTTGGGAGCTTAACCCTTAACCATTTTGGCTTTCCTTTGGGTGGAAGAACATTTTCTGCTACACTTGTACTCATACAAATAAATTTGATTTACAAAGATACAAAACTGGGAAGGAAAATTTGTGAACTGAAGTGGCTCACTTTTTTTTGATGATTTCCGCCAAAAGCTTTTTTGCCCGAAGCAATTTTACTTTCACATTGTTAACAGGTTCGTTGAGTTCTTTGGCGATATCGGCATAACTCATTTCGTGGAAATAACGTAGGTTGATGACCTTTTGGTAATGGGGCTTTAATTTTTTGATGTCCCTAAGTAGGTTGGCCAAGTTTTGCTCGGTAATCAATCGGTCTTCTACCGATGGTGTTTCGTCCAAAACCTTTTTTACTTCGTCCCCACGGGAATCCATCTCGTTCAACAGGCTTCTTTTACGTTTTCTAAGAAGGTCTACATGAAGGTTTTTGGAAATGGTGATGAGCCAGGTCTTGAACTCATAGGTTTCGTCGTAAGTGTCAATTTTATCGAAAGCCTTGGAAAATGTTCGTATGGTAATATCTTCGGCGTCATTTTCATTTTTGGTGCGGAGTATCTGAAATCCATAAACATCGTTCCAAAAAGTGTCCAAGAGTGTACTGAAGGCAATTTGGTTTCCTTGTTTTGCCTTTTGTATAATCTCCTTGATGGAATCGTCGGTTTTTTCCAAAAAAATGGGCTTACCTAAAAAATTAAGTGCTATTGGGTATTGGCAACCGTATCTTTTTTACAGTCTTGTTCTTCTGGCAGTTTGCCGCAAAACCCACAGGCTTGTCCGTCCTTGTTCAAAAATGGACTTTGGCTCGCACATGTTCCTGCAAACTCACCGTTCTTTTTCCCCCAGATTTTAATAGCGATTCCTGCAAATGCAAGTGCCAATAATCCGATGGTAACTAATGCTAACTTCATTTTTCAACTTTTGTACAAAGGTACAAAATACCTCTTTAAAGGGGAGTGTGTTTAAGGTTTCTTTAAAGTTGGGTCTTAGTATTTGATATTGGCTACAATATTGTCAACAGATGGTGCGGTGTTCCCGCCTTTTGGCTCAATGGTAATATAGCCCACTGCGTTATCGGCATAAGGTAGTGCAAGAAGCTTGTCTTTTTCATCAAAATCCTTGATCACGCCCAAGTTCACCAACTCACCGTTTACTTCGGCCCACATTTGGAAGCATTTGTCCTCCGGAAGTTCAGGGACATTGCTAACATTGATGTAAGAAAGTTTTTTGACCGGATTGATATAAGCAATGGCCTTGAGTTCTTTACCTTCTTTTTCTCCTTTTACCTGATATTTTTTAGTGGCCGGATTGTTAAGAACAATAAATTGGTTTCTCATGTCTGCCAATTGATCCTTCATGTTGTTCTCCAAATACTTGATTTGATTGGTGACCATTGTATTTTCCTCTTGAAGCGTTTTGTTCTGATTCCAGAAGAAAATCGAAGAGCCGGCAAAAATCATAATGGCTACACTCGCTGCAACGGCATAGCGAAGAAATCTTTTGCTTACCATGGTTTCCTTTTTGGCACTGGCCAAAATAATTTCTTTAAGACCTTCTGGTGTCTTTTTAGCATAAAGATTGGCAAAGGTTTCCAGGTTTTTTTGGAGCACATCATATGTTTCCCTTACTTCGGGATACATGGCGATATACCTTTCTGCCTTTTGGGTTTCTTCTTTTGTTGTATCACCCAAAAGATACTTTTCCAAAATGTCGGATTCTAAAAATATTTTAACTTTTTCCTTCATGACAATAGATTTAAAATGAGGAGTAAAGACATCGTTGTTCCGTAAATCTTTCCAAGTTCTCGAAGACCTATTTTTAATCTGGACTTTATGGTTCCTAAAGGGATTTCCAATTCGTCACTTGCCTCTTGCTGCGTCATTCCCTCAAAAAATAGTGCTTCCAGAACAATTCTGTATTTATCTTCAATTTTGTCCAAGTTTTCTTGGATGTCCAAGTGTTCGGGATTTATACCTTTTACTCCTAAATTATATACGTCCGAAACGTCTATTTGGATTTCCTTGTCCGATTTATTGGTTACACTTCGCAACTTATCAATAGCAGTATTTCGTACAATTCGGAATAACCAGGTGAAAAGTTTGGCTTTGGATGCATCGTAGGTGTCTGCTTTTTTCCAAATTTTGATAAAACTTTCTTGGAGTACATCTTGTGCCAAATCTTCATCTTTTACTACCTTATAAGCAACGCCGAAGAGTGTATCACCGTAGTTTTCATATAGTAGGGAAATAGCCTTATCGTCTTTTTCCGCTAGGAGTGAAACAATATGTCTCTCGATCAATGTGCTCATTTATGATACTTTTGGTAAAATTTTTTAGGGGCCAAAATCTAAAATAGGATTTATCTCGTATATAAAACAAAGCTAAGACAGAAAAAGCATTTTTGGCTTTGCTTATTTAAAGAATAAAGGGGCGTATAGCTCTAACAACATATATAAATTTGGTTAGTTTGGTTTGGTATAACCCTCGTTATTGACTTCAATGCGAGGGTTATTTTATTATATTTACCTCTGGTTGTATTTTTAGCTTGAAGTTTTTTTTCACTTCCTCTTGAATTTTTTTGGAGAGATTTAAGATTTCCTTCCCCGTTGCATTGCCGTAGTTTACTAGGACCAATGCTTGTTTTTCATGAACTCCGGCATCACCAACCCTTTTTCCCTTAAATCCGCATTGTTCAATAAGCCAACCGGCTGGAATTTTATATTGATTTTCATCGACCTCATAAAATGGAGCATCTGGATGTGACTTACTGAATTTATCAAAGGCCTTTTTTGAAATAATGGGGTTTTTAAAGAAGCTCCCACTGTTGCCAATTTCTTTAGGGTCGGGCAATTTGCTTTTTCGAATGGCAATCACAGCATCGGAAATATCTTTTATAGTTGGATGAACAATGCCCCTGTCCTTCAGCTCATTCTCAATGGAACCATAACCTGTGTGGAGCACATGGTCTTTTTTGGTCAGTTTTAAGACAACTGAGGTGATAATGTATTTTTCCTTTGCCTTATTTTTGAAAATGGAGTTCCTGTATCCGAATTCACAGGCTTTATTGTCAAAACCTACCAATTCCCCGGTCTCCACATTCATAGCTACACAGCTCACAAAAACATCTTTAAGTTCCACCCCGTAAGCACCAATGTTCTGTATAGGGGCGGTACCTACATTGCCTGGAATCAATGAAAGGTTTTCCAGTCCTCCATATCCTTGATTCAAACTCCACATTACCAACTTGTGCCAATTCTCACCGGCCATCGCTTTAACCTCTACCGTTTTTTCGTCTTCCTCAACAACGGTGATTCCTTTGAGGTTAATATGCATGACCAAGGCATCAATATCGTTAGTGAGCAGCATATTACTTCCACCACTGATTATAAACTTTTTGGGGTATGCCTTGAGTTCCAAAGCTTTTTGGAGTTGGACCAATCCGGTTATCTCAACAAAAAACTTGGCTTTTACATCAATACCAAAGGTATTGTAGCTTTTTAAGGATATGTTTTCCTGTATGTTCACTGGGCGTTATACTCGTTTAAGGCCTTGCCCAAAATTTGGACAGCCTTTACAAGTTGCTCTTTTTCGAGCACATAGGCAATTCTTATCTGATTTTTTCCCAGTCCCGGAGTGGCGTAAAAGCCTGCAGCAGGGGCTACCATCACTGTACTTCCATGGAGTTCAAAACTTTCGAGCAACCACTGGGCAAAATGGTCTGCATCTGCTATCGGTAACTCTACAACGCAGTAAAACGCGCCTTGTGGAGTAGCTACCTTTACACCTTCCAACTTATTTAGCTCTGTAATCAGCAAATTTCTTCTGGAAACATATTCTTCAATAACATTATCAAAATATTCTTGGGGAGTTTCCAAGGCAGCCTCACTGGCAATCTGTGCGAAAGTTGGTGGCGACAAGCGGGCTTGTGCAAATTTCATGGCAGTGCTGATCACTTCGGTGTTTTTGGAAATCAAACAACCAATTCGTGCACCGCACATGCTATAACGTTTAGATACGGAATCTACAACAATGGCATACTCCTCCAATCCTTCAACTTGAAGTATGGAGTAGTGTTCCCTTCCATCGTAGGTGAATTCCCGATATACTTCATCAGCAATAAGGAAAAGATTATGCTTTTTGACCAATTCGGCCAATTGCTCTATCTCTTCTTTGCTGTATAAATATCCTGTCGGATTCCCAGGATTACAAATAAGAATGGCCTTTGTTTTTGGAGTAATAAGCTCTTCAAATTTGGAAATAGGGGGTAACGCAAAATTATTTTCAATGGAAGAAGCGATAGGTTTAACGTTGACACCTGCCGCTGTAGCAAAACCATTGTAGTTAGCATAAAATGGCTCGGGAATAATTATTTCATCCCCATTATCCATAATGGTTCCCATGGCAAAAGACAAAGCCTCGGAACCTCCTGTGGTCACAATAATATCCTCAGCATCAACAAAAATGTCCTGTTTGGCATAATAAGCGGCAATTTTTTGGCGATATGCCTCGGAACCTTGTGTCATACTATACTCAAGTACTTCAATATTGTGGTTTCGAACAGCATCCAAAGCGACCTTGGGGGTTTTGATGTCCGGCTGTCCAATATTAAGGTGGATGACATGGACACCTCGCTTTTTTGCGGCTTCCGCATAAGGTACCAGTTTACGGATGGGAGAGGCGGGCATTTGCTTCCCTTTGTTGGAGATACTTGGCATGAGCTAAAATTTTGACAAAAATGAGAAAACCAATTATCGAAAACAACAACTTTAAAGATTAATTACTCGGTTATTGAAATGTTAAATTAAGGTAATCATTGAATCTAAAATTGTATATTTAATAAGTATGACAAGTTGATATTAAAGATGTTGAGGAAAAGTATTGTTTATTTTGCGCTTTTATTGTTTGTACCTCTTTTTATGGTGGCGCAAGGGTTTAGGTTGCCCGAGAGTGAAAAATTTCAAAAAATCAAGTTTGAACTTATCAATAACTTGATCATAATTCCAGTTGAGATAAATGGAACTGAACTCACCTTTATTTTGGATTCTGGCGTAAGTAAGCCAATCCTTTTCAACCTTTCTGATTCTGATTCTGTACCGATCAACAATGTTTCCGAAGTTACGATTCGTGGTCTCGGCGATGGCGAACCTATGAAAGCTTTGAGTTCCAAAGGAAATGCCTTCAAGCTTGGGGAAGCAAGAAACTACTCTCAAGATCTTTATGTCGTAATGGATAGAGAAATAAATTTTTCAACATCTTTAGGTATTCCTGTTCACGGAATCATGGGGTATGATCTCTTTAGGGATTTTATTGTTGAGGTAAATTATAGCTCAAAAAGATTAAAACTCCATAATCCAGAACATTATACCTATAAAAATAAAAGAAATACACAGACAATCCCCTTACTTGTTGAAAAACGAAAAGCCTATGTTGAAGGTACCGTTCTAATGAAAGACACAGCCAATATACCGGTTAAGTTACTTGTGGACACGGGCAGCAGCGATGCGTTATGGTTGTTTCCCGAACCCGAAAAAGGGCTGGAAATCCCAGAGAAAAATTATGATGATCATTTGGGACGAGGTCTGAGCGGTGATATTTTTGGAAAGCGAAGTAAAGTTAATGGAGTTCGAATAGGAAATTATGAATTGGAAGAGGCGAAAGTTGCTTTTCCTGACCGTGAATCTTTTCAGGGTTTGGATAGTTTAGGCGATCGTAACGGGAGTTTGGGCGGTGAAGTGCTTAAGCGTTTCAATATGGTATTTGATTATGCAAGAGGGTTGGTTACACTAAAAAAGAACGGAAATTTCAAAGATCCTTTTCAATATAATTTGGCAGGTATAGATCTTCAGCACAACGGACTTCGCTATATAGCCGAAAGTATTGCCGATGTCAATGGAATTGTCAAAGGCGAGGGAGAAGATACATTTGGTAATGTCAAAATTTTACTTGAGAACAAAACAAAGTTAAGTTTGGTACCTGAAATAGTTGTTTCCGGTATTCGTGCAGGAAGTCCTGCTGCAGAGGCTGGTTTGCGCGAAGGTGACGTTATTTTGGCGGTTAACGGGAAGAGGGTTCATCAATATAAGCTTCAGGAAATCCTTAAAATGATTAATGATAGAGAAGGAAAACGCATCAAATTGCTTATTGAAAGATATAACCAAGATTTATTGTTCTCTTTTGTACTCAAAAAGGTCTTTGACGACGACTAATAAAAAGTAAAAGCCCCAAAACCAATTGGTTTTGGGGCTTTTAACTATAATTTTCTTTTTACTTACTTTGCTCCCGGGTTTTTTACAGTTCCCTTAATTTTTAGAACTTTTGTAGGTGTATCCGCATTGGAGGTAACAGTAATCGCCTTTCTAATAGGTCCAACTCTGTTCGTATCGTATTTTACTTCGATTTTACCAACTTTACCTGGCATAATAGGTTCTTCTGGCTTTTTTGGGATAGTACATCCGCAGCTAGATCTTACATTGCTGATTACCAAAGGTACATTACCGGTATTGGTAAATTCAAATACACGAACACCATCACTACCTCTTTCGATTTCTCCGTAATCAATGGTCTCGCTCTTAAATTCGATTTTAGCAGTTTCTTGAGCGTATATCCCTAAGGATAAAAGCCCTACAAACAGCATGAGTACAGTTTTTTTCATCATTTTTGGTTTTTGGGTGAACTTCAAATGTAGATGTTTTGATACCTGCATCCAAAATTCTTTTGTTATAGAATAACGTTACTTATTTTTGTTTCGTATTTCTGGATTGGCTCTCATCAGAAGAATGGCGAAAAATTAACATTTAGCTTTCCCTTCAAAAAACCAATCACAGTTCAATTAAACAAAAACTGTACCGAAAAATGGAGATTCCATCAAAATATGACCCGAAAAGGGTTGAAGAACACTGGTATGCTTACTGGTCCGAGCATGATTATTTTAGCTCCAAGCCAGATGAAAGGGAGCCGTACACCATAGTAATTCCCCCTCCAAACGTTACTGGGGTGCTTCATATGGGGCATATGCTGAACAATACCTTGCAAGATGTTCTCATCCGAAGAGCAAGGCTCTTGGGAAAAAATGCCTGTTGGGTGCCGGGAATGGATCACGCCTCCATTGCCACTGAAGCTAAAGTGGTTGCTAAGCTAAAAGCAGATGGTGTTGATAAGTCAAAGTTATCCCGCGATGAATTTTTAAAGCACGCTTGGGATTGGACCAACGAATATGGAGGTGTAATTCTCCAACAATTGAAAAAACTTGGCTGTTCCTGTGATTGGGACCGCACCAAGTTTACCATGGACGACGACATGTCGGCTTCTGTAATCAAGGTTTTTGTTGATTTATATAATAAGGGTTTGATATACAGGGGATATCGAATGGTGAATTGGGATCCCGAAGCTAAAACCACGCTCTCCGATGAAGAGGTTATTTATGAAGAGCGACAAGGGAACCTTTATTATTTGTCCTATGCCATTGAAGATTCTGATGAAAAGGTAACTATTGCCACCACCCGTCCAGAGACTATTTTGGGAGATACTGCTATTTGTATCAACCCAAATGATGAAAGGTATCATCATTTAAGAGGTAAAAAGGCCATTGTACCTATTTGTGATAGGGTGATTCCTATTATTGAAGATGAATATGTTGATGTTGAATTCGGTACAGGATGCCTAAAAGTGACCCCGGCGCACGATGAAAACGATAAAAATCTTGGTGAGAAACATAACCTTGAGGTAGTTGATATTTTCAACGAAGATGCTACCCTTAATTCTTTTGGTCTTCACTACGAAGGAAAGGACCGATTTGTGGTTCGCAAAGAAATTTCCAAGGAGCTGGAAGAGAAAGGGTATTTGGTGAAAACGGAGCAGCACACGAATAAAGTTGGAACATCCGAAAGAACCAAGGCGGTAATCGAGCCACGATTGTCCGATCAATGGTTCCTTAAAATGGAAAACTTGGCCAAACCTGCAATTGAAGGTGTTTTGGAGACCAAGGATGTAAAATTGTATCCCTCCAAGTTTGAGAACACGTATCGACATTGGATGGAAAACATACGTGATTGGAACATTTCCCGTCAGCTTTGGTGGGGCCAGCAAATCCCAGCCTATTATTATGGTGATGGAAAAGAGGATTATGTGGTTGCCGAAACCCCGGAAGAAGCATTGGAATTAGCAAAAGCTAAAAATCCAAACATCCAAGCATCCGACTTGCGTCAGGATCCCGATGTTTTGGACACCTGGTTTTCTTCTTGGTTGTGGCCTATTAGTGTTTTTGGTGGAATTTTGGAGCCGGAAAATGAAGAGGTAAATTATTATTACCCAACCAATGATTTGGTGACTGGACCCGATATTTTGTTTTTCTGGGTGGCCAGAATGATCATGGCAGGATACGAATATAGAGGAAAGCGTCCTTTTGAAAATGTGTACCTCACAGGATTGGTGCGCGACAAGCAACGCAGAAAAATGTCCAAGCAATTGGGCAATTCACCCGATGCGCTCAAACTTATTGAAGATTTTGGAGCAGATGGAGTTCGTATAGGGTTATTGCTGAGTTCATCAGCAGGAAACGATATAATGTTTGATGAAACCCTTTGCCAGCAAGGAGCTAACTTTGCCAATAAAATTTGGAATGCGTTTCGATTGGTAAAAGGATGGGAAGTGGCGGATATTCCACAGCCGGAAGCGGCGCAAAAAGGAATCGAGTGGTACAAGGCGAAGTTCAATCAAACTTTACTGGAGATTGAAGACCATTTCTCCAAATATCGTATCTCCGATGCCTTGATGGCTACCTATAAATTGGTATGGGACGATTTCTGTTCTTGGTTGTTGGAAATTGTAAAGCCCGAATATCAAAAGCCTATCGATCAAAAGACATATAATGAGGTGTTGGGTCTTTTTGAGGAAAACTTGAAATTGTTGCACCCATTTATGCCGTTCTTAACGGAGGAAGTTTGGCAACATATTGCGGAACGTACCCCAGAGAATGCTTTGATTGTTTCCCAATGGCCAAAAACAAAAGAAGTGGATTCGGCCTTGATTGCCGATTTTGAATTTGCTTCCGAGATTATTTCAGGAATCAGAACCATCAGAAAAGAGAAAAACATTCCCCAAAAGGATGCTTTGGAGCTCTTTATGTTGAATGGTGAAAAGATGAGTTCAGAATTGGATGCCATCATATTAAAATTGGGAAACCTCTCAAAAATGGCGGCAGTCGATGCAAGTTTGGAAGGAGCCCTTACTTTTAGAGTGAAGAGTAACGAATACTTTATTCCAATAAGTGGAGCCATCGATGTGGATGCGGAAATTGCCAAAATCACCGAAGAACTAAACTACACCATAGGATTTTTGAAATCGGTAGAAAAGAAATTGAGCAATGAGCGCTTTGTGAACAATGCGCCCGAGCAGGTAGTGGCCATGGAGCGTAAAAAAGCCGCCGATGCCGAAGCGAAGATTGTAACTTTGGAAAAGAGTTTAGCTAGTTTGCAATAACCTACATTCACCTAGAATATTGATTTTGAAAAGGGAAGATTACTTCCCTTTTCTTTTTATTTTTCATACTTTGGGACGGATAAGAACCAACCTCTTAATGAACTATGAAAAACCTCGATAGAAGAAGTTTTATCCAAAAAACTTCGTTGACCGCAGCAGCAGTTTCCATTGTTCCAAGTTATCTAAAAGCCAATTCGGATAGACCACTTTCATCAACTTATATGGGTGGTTTTCCGGCACCTAAACTAGATACAGTGAGGGCGGCATTTATTGGAGTGGGAGCCAGGGGAGGAACCCATGCCAAGTTTTTTGCTGCTTTGGAGGGAACTGAAGTGGTCGCTATTTGTGATTTGTATGAGGACTTGGTGAAAGAAAAGACCAAATGGGTCAAAGAAGCCAGCGGAGCGGATAGACACAAAAATATAGCTCAATACTGGGGAGATGAGGACGAGTGGCGTACTATGCTTAAAGAAGTAAAACCCGATGTGGTTTTTATTGCCACAAACTGGATAAACCACGCACCGATGGCCATCGAAGCCATGGAGCATGGAGCACATGCCTTCGTTGAGGTTCCGATTGCTACCACCATTCAAGATATGTGGGATATTGTGGATGCCAGCGAGCGCACCCAAAAACATTGCATGATGTTGGAAAATGTGAACTACAGCCGTGATGAGTTGATGTTCCTCAATATGTGCAGACAAGGAGTGGTTGGTGAAATATTACACGGTGAAGCAGCTTACATTCACGAATTGCGCTGGCAAATGGAAGAGCAGGAGCGGGGTACGGGATCGTGGAGAACCCATCATTATGCCAAAAGAAATGGCAACCTATACCCAACACATGGTTTAGGCCCGGTTGCCCAATATATGAGCTTGGCAAGACAAGAAGACACTTTTGGAAGTCTTGTTTCTTTCTCTACTCCTTCAAGAGGCCGCGAGTTATATGCGGAAAAGAATTATCCAGCCGATCATAAATGGAACCATCTCGAATTTAAAGGAGGGGACTTGAATACATCCATCATCAAAACAGCAATGGGAAAAACCATTATGGTGCAGTGGGACGAAACCAGCCCAAGACCTTATTCCCGATTGAACTTGGTACAAGGAACCAAAGGTATTTTGGCAGGGTTTCCAACTCGCGTAGCGCTGGAGGGTGGAGTAGAAGGACTTACGGAAGATCACCATTCTTGGGTGCAAGGGGAACAACTCGAAAAATTATATGAAAAATATGACCATCCACTCTACAAAAGATTGAATGAAGCTGCCAAAGGCAGTAGACATGGAGGGATGGACGGAATCATGGTGTACCGTATAGTGGAATGCCTGCAAAAAGGGCTCCCGTTGGATCAAAATGTGTACGAAGGATGCCTTTGGAGTGCCGTCTCTCCCTTAAGTGAGCGTTCTGTGGCAAGTGGTGGTGCACCACAACCTTTTCCAGACTTTACCAGAGGCAACTGGAAAGAAACAGCACCATTGGAAATAATAAGTTAAGTGGACCAGATTAATGATTGAAATAAAAGTACCTGCCAGAGTTTGTTTTTATGGTGACCATCAAGATTATTTGGGATTGCCCGTGATAGCAGGAACCATCGACCGATATATCAACCTAAAAGCAACCCCAAATTCTGATAGAAACTATCTTTTAAGGTTATTGGATTTAAATAAAGAATCCTCCATTTCGTTGGATGATAATCTGGAGCATATCCAAGCTGATGACTACTTCAGGTCCGTGATGACAGTTTTAAAAGGACAAGGTTTTCAATTTGATGAAGGTTACGATATCGAAATCTCAGGAAACATTCCCGTTAATGCAGGATTGTCCAGTTCTTCCGCTTTGGTGGTGGCATGGATTCGATTTTTGGTGGCAGCACAGGGTAAATCGGAAGAAATAAGTGATTATCAAATTGGAAGGTGGGCCTATGAAGCAGAAGTGTTGTTTTTTAATCAGCCCGGTGGTTTAATGGATCAGTACACCATTGCCCAAAAGGGACTTATCTATATTGACACCCTAAGTGGGGAGAGCACGCGCTTGAACGCAAATCTGGGAAAACTTTTGGTCGCTGAGTCCGGCGTGCCCAAAAAAACCTTGGAAGTGTTGAAAAATGCCAGAGTGTATGCACAAAATGCCATGGATGTGGTTAAAAATGCCAACCCTGAGTTTGAATTGAAGGATGCAACATTGGATGACTATGAAAAGTATATCGACTTGGTCCCAGAAGAGCTTCAGGGGTATTGGTACGCCACTATTTACAACTATCACATTACGTTGGAAGCAAAAAAAGAGCTGTTGAAGCCGAACCCGAATATCCAGGTTTTGGGAGATTTAATGAACCAACACCAAACCATTCTTCAAAATGAAATCAAAAACACGCCCTTGAAAATGATAGAGATGATGAAGGCTGCACGGAATGCTGGGGCAATCGGAACAAAAATAATCGGTTCCGGAGGTGGAGGTTGTATGGTGGCGATGGTAACAGATGATGTTGAGGAGCAAGTAAAACAGGCATTTTTGGATAAAGGTGCCAAAGTGATTTATACGGCAGAATTAACAAGTTGATGGCAATGGAGAATACGAGTTTAATCATTATGGTGGGCGGTGCTTCTTCCCGTATGAAGCGAAGTTTGAAAGCTAGGGAGGACCAAAAGGATATTATGGACGACATTCCCCATAAAAGTTTGATTCCCGTTGGCAAAAATGGCAGACCCTTCTTGTACTATTTGGTGCAGAATGCGGAGGAAGCTGGCTATACGGAAGTGTATCTGATCACCAGTCCCGAAAACCAAGCTTTTCAAAGTTTAATTGATAATGGTGGACTTCCACTGGGAATCAAAGTGTTTTTGGCTATTCAAACTGTGCCTTCCGGAAGAACGAAACCGCTGGGCACTGCAGATGCATTAGAGCAATGCTTGGACCAGTATCCAGAATTGAAGCAAACCACTTTTACAGTCTGCAATGGCGATAACCTTTACTCTGTTGGTGCTTTGAAAGATTTAAGGAAAGAGAGAAGCGCTCCCCATGCTTTAATCAGTTACGGAAGCTCGGGATTTGATTATACCGAAGAACGAATTGCCAAGTTTGCTGTTATGGATATTTCTTCGGATGGATTTCTACAACAAATCATTGAAAAACCAAATGTGGAAGATGTTCCCAATTATAAAGATACTTCAGGTGAACTTCGGGTGAGCATGAACATTTTTAGTTTTTCGGGAGCGGAAATTTATCCATATTTAAAGAATTGTCCAATGGACCCTGTTCGAGATGAAAAAGAATTGCCCAAAGCTGTTGCAATTTTGGTGGGTGAACAACCACGAAGCGTTTTTTGCATACCACGCTCCGAGCACATTCCAGATCTAACGGATGCCAATGATATTCAATTATTTAAAAATTTAGAGTAACTTAATAGCGTATAATCCCATTCTTGCATAGAGCAAAGCTTAAATTTTTGAAATGGAATCATATGCAACGGCATTGTTATATGCTACACCCTTTTTTATTGGCCTAGTACTTGTTGAAATACTTTACGGCCGTTTTGTAAAAGATCAAAAACACAATCTCATGGATACCGTGAGCAGTCTTAGCTCCGGCTTAACCAATGTGGTGAAGGATTCGTTGGGTCTTGTGCTTATTCTGATTAGTTACCCTTTTTTACTGGAACATTTGGCATTGATTGAAATCAAGGCAACGTGGTTGGTCTGGGTGGTCGCCTTTATTGCTTTGGATTTTGCAGGCTATTGGAACCACAGGTTAAGCCATCATATCAACTTTTTTTGGAACCAGCATGTGATACATCACAGCAGTGAAGAGTTTAATTTGGCCTGTGCGCTCCGTCAACCTATTTCAAATTTATTGGGTTATTATGCACTTTTATTGATACCCGCCGCCCTATTGGGCGTCCCAAACCAAGTGATAGCCATATTGGCACCAATACATCTGTTTGCTCAGTTCTGGTACCACACCCAGCATATTGGTAAAATGGGGGTTTTGGAATATGTAATCGTCACCCCATCACAACATCGTGTGCACCATGCAATAAATAAGGAGTATATAGATAAGAACCTTGGACAAATTTTTTGTGTTTGGGACAGGATGTTCGGAACTTTTCAAGAGGAGCTGGATGAGGTGCCGCCGCAGTATGGTGTACTGAAACCAGCAAATACCTGGAACCCCATTATCATCAATTTTCAACATTTATGGCGATTGATCCAAGATGCATGGCGCACTAAAAGTTATTGGGATAAATTGCGCATTTGGTTTATGCCTACGGGTTGGCGACCGCAAGATGTAAAAGAGAGGTATCCGGTTACCATTATTGAAAATGTGTACAGTTTCAGGAAATATCAGCCCGAAACCTCCTCATCGCTTAAGGCCTATGCCCTTTTTCAATTGATGGTCACTACTTTTTTGATGCTGTTTATGTTTTACAACTACTCAGAAATTGGTTTTGATGGGCTATTATTATTCGGAGCTTTCATTTTTGTGGGTATTTATGGATATACCACTTTAATGGATCGTAAAAATTATGCAGTTTGGATCGAAGTGATTCGGGGGCTAGGGGGTATGGCCTTGATATATTTTACAAATGATTGGTTCGGAATCAATGAGCACTTCTCCATAGGAAGCTATATGGTGGCCCTCTATTTCTTGGTTACGATTTTCGGAGGTATTTATTTTACGTATTTTGAAAAGTCGTTCGCTACGCCAGATTTAGCTTCTTAGAGCGTTTTCAGCTCTTTCTCCACCAATTCCACATATTTCTCCATAGCTTCTTCTATACTTATTCTTTTGGCCTGGAATAGGGCATTTGCCTTAAATGCGTTTATGAGAGGTGTTCTGCTACCTGGATTGTCAAAGTTCCTGTTCGCAATCTTAAAATAGGCATATAGTTTTAAGAGTAAATCCGCAGGCAAAGGGTCTGTATAATCGTTAACAAAGTTAACGGCATCGTGGAATCTTTTATGTAGGTCTTCGTTAATCATCAAAAGGTCTTACGGAGGCAATACAAGTACGTGCCCCAACTACTTTCTGGTTCAACTCAACGGTAATGTCACAGTCCAGGGGCAACAATAGATCCACTCTAGAGCCAAATTTAATGAAGCCGGCATCTTCCCCTTGAGTTACCTGTTCTCCCTCTTCGGCATAGTTTACTATTCTGCGTGCCATGGCACCAGCTATTTGTCGGTATCCAATTTCACCAAACTTTGGTGTGTGCAGTATTACAGTGGTTCGTTCGTTATCGGTACTGGATTTTGGATGCCAGGCCACCAAATATTTTCCAGGGTGATATTTTGAATAGGTTACAGTGCCACTGGCGGGATAACGGGTCACGTGCACATTGATGGGTGACATAAAAATAGATACCTGCTTTCTTTTTTCTTTGAAATACTCTGGTTCATCTACCTCTTCGATTACAACAACTTTGCCATCAACGGGGGCCAAGATTTCATCAAAATTTGGGGTAACCAATCTTTTTGGATTTCTAAAAAACTGCAGAATGGCAATTAAAACCAAAAGTGCAGCAATTTGAACGGCCAACCGAACCCATTCCACATCAATATAGTATTGTGCGGCCAAAACGGCGGCTACCACTAGAAAAAAAGTGGTAATAATAATTTTTTGCCCCTCTTTATGAAACATTGGAGAATATATTTAAAATCAAATATGCAAAAGGCGCAGCAAACACCAAGCTATCCAGTCGGTCCCAAATTCCGCCATGTCCCGGTAAAATAGCTCCGCTATCTTTTACTCCGGCCATACGCTTGAACTTTGATTCCAATAAATCGCCCAAACTCCCTGCAACCACTATTAAACAGGCCATCGCCATCCACTCCGTCACCGTTAGTCTTGTTTCGTACCACGATAAAAAATAGGCGGCTACCAGTGCAAAAATAAGACCTCCTACAGAACCTTCAATGGTTTTTTTTGGGGAAACTGCAGGAAATAGCTTCGTACGGCCCAAAGTTCTTCCTGTTAAGTAGGCAAATGTGTCATTGACCCATATCAAAATAAAGATGCCCATGATCAAAAATTGGGCAAAACTTTCATGTTTGTATGGAATCATGGTCAGGAAGATACAACCTCCACCAATATAAAAAAGTCCAATGATAAATTTTTGAAAGTTGGTGAATTTCCTTGGCTTTTTTGAAAAAAGGAACATTAGCAAGGCAAGGTCTACAGCAACGGTACATAGCATTAGTAAGTTGATTGCGGTGGTATCATTGGTCAAATAAATGAAAACCCACCAGAGTGCGAGATAGGCCACAAAAATGTAATATCCTTTAAGGTGTACAATTCTTTTAAATTCGTACAGACAGGCAAGACCAAATGCCATAAATAGAAAATCAAAGGCATCCGAGCTTAAAAATACCGCACCAAGCAGAAGTACCACATAAATAACCCCGGTAATGGAGCGTCTTAAAATTTCTCTCATGTATTTAGAAATCTTCTAGGAGTAAAAGATATACATTTTTTGAGGCACTTCCGTAAGAAAGGAAGTCATCTTTGTTTTCCTCTGTAGCTTGAAAGTGTTTTAAAGTGGTAATATTATTGGGAATGTTTTTTTGATAGCGTTCTTTTATAACTTTGAGGGCTTCGCTGATGGAGTCCACTAACTGACTGGTAGTTGCAAAGACAATTAGATTGGAAGGTAGCTCATCCAATTTTTTTTCTTTGATTTGATTGGAGCATACCAAAATGGATCCATTGTGGGCAACCAAGTGCTCACAAGTGGTAAAGAAGATTTCACTTTCGTTACGGGTATTAGTGAAATTAATTTTTTCCGATGCAAAACGAGTTTCCAACCTTGGGTCCATGGAATAGAAAAGATGGTTTTGCCAATCGTTTTCAGAAATGATATTTTTGAGTGCTTCGGAAACCTCGGCAAAGTCTTCGCAGTAAATAAACTTTCCGCCATTCTTTTTAAAGTAGATGGTGAATTTTTCATCCACGGGAATTTTTAAATCGGGCATATGGTCACCACGGGTTTCCGTAGTTTCCTTGGAAACCTTTTTTCCTCCTCCGAAAAGTTTTTTAAAAACTCCCATTAATGGTTCTTGTTCTTTTCTACTGAATCAATATAATTCTTTTGATTAGACTTTACGCAATAATTTTATTTGGCAGGCTCAAGTTCTTCTTCCTCTTTTTCAAAAGGTCTTTGGCCGAAAATCTTCTCCAAATCATCTTTGAAAATGACCTCTTTGTCCAGAAGCCTTTCTGCAAGTTCAGTAAGCTTGTCTTTATTATCATCTAGCAATTGGATAGCCCGTTGATATTGCTTTTCAATCATTTTGGAAATCTCCTGGTCAATTTTCTGCGCTGTTTCCTCGCTATAGGGCTTGGTGAACCCATATTCGTTCTGACCTGATGAATCGTAATAGGTAATGTTGCCCAATTCCTCATTTAGCCCATATATGGTTACCATGGCACGAGCTTGTTTGGTAACTTTCTCCAAATCACTCAATGCGCCTGTGGAAATTTTTCCGAACATTACTTTCTCGGCAGCTCTACCTCCCATGGTTGCACACATTTCATCTAACATTTGCTCTGGACGAACAATCAAGCGCTCTTCCGGCAAGTACCATGCAGCTCCCAAAGATTGTCCGCGAGGAACAATGGTAACTTTAACCAAGGGTGCGGCATGCTCTAGCATCCAACTAACGGTTGCATGTCCTGCTTCGTGGAATGCAATGGTCTTCTTTTCGTCCGGGGTGATGATTTTGTTTTTCTTTTCCAATCCACCAACGATTCTATCCACGGCATCCAAGAAATCTTGCTTGGTCACCGCTTTCTTCTCCTTTCGGGCGGCGATAAGTGCTGCTTCGTTACAAACGTTGGCAATATCGGCACCGGAGAAACCTGGTGTTTGTTTGGCCAAAAAGTCCAAATCCAAGGTTTCAGCAGTCTTTATGGGTCGAAGGTGTACTTCGAATATCTCTTTTCTTTCGTTCAGGTCTGGTAGGTCAACATAAATTTGACGGTCAAAACGTCCTGCACGCATCAATGCTTTATCCAGTACATCGGCACGGTTGGTTGCTGCAAGCACAATAACGTTCGTATTGGTTCCAAAACCATCCATTTCTGTCAACAACTGGTTCAGGGTATTTTCCCGCTCGTCGTTTGAACCTGTGAAGTTATTTTTACCTCTTGCACGCCCAATGGCATCAATCTCATCAATAAATATAATTGCCGGGGATTTATCCTTGGCTTGTTTGAACAAATCACGAACCCTTGATGCGCCAACACCCACGAACATCTCAACAAAGTCGGAACCTGATAATGAGAAGAATGGAACTTTTGCTTCACCGGCGACTGCTTTTGCCAATAAGGTCTTACCTGTCCCGGGAGGGCCTACCAGTAGGGCTCCTTTGGGTATCTTACCACCTAAAGAGGTGTATTTGTCAGGGTTTTTAAGAAATTCTACGATTTCCTGTACTTCTTCTTTAGCACCTTCCAAACCGGCAACATCTTTAAAAGATGTACGGGTATCTGTTTTTTCGTCGAACAATTTAGCCTTGGACTTTCCGATGTTGAAAATTTGTCCGCCAGCACCGCCTCCAGCACCCCCCGACATTCTTCGCATCAGGTAAATCCAAATACCAATAATAAGGGCAAATGGAAGCAAGGTCAAAAATATTTCACCGATTACATTGGATTCCGTGTCAAACTCCACAATGGTATCCAGATTGTTCTCTTTCTTGATCTCGGTAATTTCATTTTGGAAAATCTGAAGATCCCCATAATCCAGCACATATTGAGGTACCAAACCTGTGGAAGGAAACAAGGGTTTCTCGGCCACTCCTTTGTGAACATCCTTGCTCATCGCTTCCTCGGTGAGGTACACCTTAGCTTGACGTGTGTTTGTAATGATGACTATTTTGGAAATGTCGCCATTGCGTAAAAATTCCTGTAATTCTGAGGTTGTGGTTTTTTCCGTACTTGAAAAACTGCTGCCACCAAAAAATTGGAAACCAATTATTATTGCGATAACCACACCATAAATCCACCACGAGCTAAAACGTGGCTTCTTCGGGGTATTGTTTGGATTGTTTTCTTTTGCCATTTTTTTTTTAAGAATTGTAACTGCTTTCCACCATAGTAACTTTGGCATCTCCCCAAAGTCCCTCAATGTCATAAAATTCCCTGATGTGTTTTTGAAATACATGCACCACGACATTAACATAGTCCATCAGCACCCATTCTGCGTTTTCAGAGCCTTCAACATGCCATGGCTTGTCGTGTATGGCTTTACTGACCTTTTTTTGGATGGATGAAACAATTGCGTTTACATGTGTGTTGGAAGTACCGTTGCAGATGATAAAGTAGTCGCAAACTGTATTTTCGATTTCCCTTAGGTCCAGTAGATTTATATCAACTCCTTTAACGTCTTCTATTCCTTCTAGGATCAAGGCAATCAATTCATCTGCGCTAGCTTTCGTTTTCTGCATTCAAAAAATTTAATTTTTACAAAGTTATGTTTTTTTTGTTTTCTTAGCCCTAGATTTTAACAAATCATAAAGGCTTGCCACATTGGGAAAACATTTTCAAATACTCAAACTTGATGCCACGGATTCCACAAATTTGTATTTGAGGGATTTGTTGCGTTCGGAAAACCCATTGGATTATACCGTTGTTGTTGCCGAAAAACAACTTAAGGGGAGAGGTCAAATGGGTGCTGTTTGGCAATCCAAAGGGGGTAAAAACCTTACTTTCAGTGTTTTGAAAATATTCTATGCGTTGAGTGTTCAGCATCAGTTTGTTTTGAACATTGCAGTTTCTTTGGCCGTTATTGATGCCTTGAATGAATTTTCGGTGCCCAATGTCAAAGTAAAATGGCCCAACGACATTATGTCAGGTTCCATGAAAATTTGCGGTATTCTTATAGAAAATGTCTTAAAAGGGGATAAGGTAGGTCATTCCATTATCGGAATTGGTCTGAATGTAAACCAGACGGATTTTGCAGAATTGGATAAGGCATCATCCTTAAAAGCGATAACGGGTCATGATTTTAACCTGGATGAGCTCCTTCAAATGATATTGGAGCGAATCAGGTTTCATTTTGAAGGAATCGAGGGAAAAACGGTGCCCCAATTATTGCCTGCCTACGAAAAGGAGCTTTTTAGAAAGGACAAACCATCAACTTTTACAGATGCCCATGGTGAAATGTTCATGGGGTATATCCGTAGGGTGTCACCTTCGGGCAAATTGGTGCTCGAATTGGAGGACAAGGTTTTTAAAGAATTTGATTTAAAAGAGGTGAGCCTACTTTACTGACCTATTTTATCCAGATTGTTGGACAGGGTTCCCATAAAATTGGTGATTGGCGCTTTGATCATCATAGCCATCATGGCATTGAACTGACCTTCAAAACTTAAGGCTACCTCGCTTTCATTCTCTCCTAAAGAAGTAATATCTGCGGTCAAGGTAAACGGAAGTTTATCGCTTGCGGCACCCAGAATCACTTTATCATTTGGGTTTTGCTCCTTCAACCTGAGTACAATCTCGGGCATACCTTTTAATGCAAACTTGAATGTGTTTTCGTCCAACACTTCAAATTTGTCAATATTATCGGGCATTAAGGTTTCAAAGTTTTTGATATTAATCAAAAACTCAAATACTTCCTTATCACTTTTTGCGACTTTCTTTTTTGAGGCTTCAATATGCATTGTAAAATTTTATTTCCATTCTTGTGGATTTGATTTCCACTTTAATAAGGCCTGTAATTGGTTTTCTTGAATATAGTTGGTGTCCGAGGCTTGCTCAATAAGGTTTTCGTAATCAGATAGGGTATGGAGTTCCACACCTTCTTTTTCAAAATTTTCCTCGGAGACGGGAAAGCCATAGGTGAAAATGGCAATCATTCCTTTTATGTCGGCTTTTTGCTCCTTAAGTGCTTTTACGGCATTAAGGCTGCTATTGCCAGTACTTATCAAATCTTCGATGACGACCACACTCTGCCCAGCTTCAAAATAACCTTCAATCTGGTTTTGTCTGCCATGTTCCTTAGGTTTTGGTCTTACATAGACAAATGGAAGCCCAAGTGCTTCGGCAACTAAAATGCCGACTCCGATGGCCCCAGTAGCTACTCCCGCAATTACATCGGGCTTTCCGTAGAGTTGCTCAACTTGCTTTGCAATTTCTTCCCTGACAAAATTCCTGACCTTGGGGTAGGAGAGCATAATCCTATTATCGCAATAAATAGGCGATTTCCAACCTGAAGCCCATGTAAAAGGATTTTCAGGTTCCAACTTAATTGCATTAATTTGTAATAACAGCTCGGCTGTTTTTTTTGCGATTCCCTTATCTAAAACCATTGCGCAAATGTATGAAGTTTTTGTTAATGAGGCTCCACTGATTTTAACAAACGAGCGCCCCCAGGATTCCAATGGTAATTTGTTTTCTTTGGATGGTGATTCTATTGTTGAGGCTATTCGGCTTTTGTCCAAAAAGAAGTTGAAAAAGGCTTATCTGTACCACCCTGATGATAAAAAGATTCTAAAACTTTTCATGCATAAAATTCCAGTAGTGGTTGCTGGTGGCGGGTTTGTGATCAATAAAAAGGGAAAAGTCCTGTTTATTTACAGAAATGGAAAATGGGACCTGCCCAAAGGAAAAGTGGATAAAGGAGAGTCCATAGAACGTGCGGCAATAAGGGAAGTAGAAGAGGAAACCGGAGTAAAGAATCTTAAGATTGAAAGATTTCTCCATACAACGTTCCATATATTTAAAAGAAATGGTGAGTACCGATTGAAGCAGACCCATTGGTTTATTATGTCCACCGATTATAAAGGGAAATTGGTTCCGGAAAAATCGGAAGGTATTAAAAGGGTAAAATGGAAAGGCCCTAAAAAGACCAAAAAAGCATTAAAGAATTCTTACCACAACATTAAGATATTGTTCGAGGATTGGCCTTTTAATTAGAAAGCAATCCAGACGCATCACTGTTTTTTGCTATCCTAAAAACGGGGTAGGTAAGGTAAGCTTCTTCAAAATGCTCGGAGCGTTCAAAAATCCAATTGAGTTGTGCATACCAATTGTTGGCAAAATTGAGGTCAGCTTCTTTTTTTGCCTTGAATTCCTGGAACAACAAAGAATCTTTTTGCAACATGTCCAGCGCAACATCTTCAAAAACATAAGGGGAGAAACCCTCTTTGCGTTGAAGTACGGTATCAAAAAAGTTCCAGTTAAAGAATGAATCTGCACCTTGAGGTTCCAAGGTTTCCAAAAGATATCTGATTCCAGGTTGGCGGGTCGGAACCAATAAATCACCTTCACGAAAATGAACATTTTTCACTTTTTTTTCCACATGGGTGTCAGCATGGAGGTAATGACCCTCGTATGGAGCGTTACGTGTATCGTAATCCACTATTTTGTATGCTTCTACGGAAAGTATAGTGTCCTTTTTTATGGGTGAATATTTGATTTTATTGGCATCCAATCGTTCAATCACCTTTTTCCAACTTCTTTTTACTATGTAAGCGGCGGGTACATCTACGGTATCCATAGGGTAAAAGTAATCTTGGTAGATTGTTTGCTTGGTAAAGGGTTTATCCCTATTGTACTTTAATCTGGGGAGTCCAGTTACTTCGCTTGTAAATTGTTCGGCCTCATAACCTTTAAAACTTAAGGTTGTTGTTTGAGTGGTGTCCACTTTCCAGTTGAAATAATATTCGGAAAGGTCCAAGTTGTTTTCCAAAGTTTTTTTGCGAAGTGATTTTATATTCTCGTGCTCTGCTTCAACCACTTCGATTAGGCTATGCATTAAATCATATGTGCCTTCAACACGTTTTTTGTATGGTTTCAACATATGTGTCTCTACCATTAGGCCCAACGTGCTCCAAAGAGTTGTATATCCTGTAGAATATCTAGGGTGGTCCATAAATTGACTAAATCCCATCTCAGGCGGTGTATTAAATACATTAACGTAGGGGGTAATGTCCCATTCCTTTTCCGCCAAGGAATTTTCAAGACCGGGCATTAGAGTGCCGTGCAGGTATTCTCCCATTTCACCTCCAAGTTTGTTGTGCTGGGTAAAAAGGTGGGTCAAGGTGTATTGGTAATCTGCTCCGTTGCTTACATGGTTGTCGATAAAAACATCGGGTTTTACCATATGAAATATTTGTGCGAACGTGAGGGCATTTTGGGTGTCCATTTTAATAAAATCCCTATTTAAATCATAGTTGCGGGCATTTCCTCGGAACCCATATTCCAAAGGACCGTTTTGATTGGCCCTTGTAGTGGAATTTCTGTTAAGTGAACCTCCAACATTATAAATGGGGATGGTGACCAATACCGTATTTTTGGGCATTTCCAGTTTTTTGGTGGCCAAATCCCTAAAGAGCATCATTGTGGCATCTATACCATCGCTCTCACCAGGGTGTATCCCATTATTGATTAAAATAATGGATTTTTCCTTGCGAATATTTTCGTAGTTAAAATCTCCATCAGGATTAAATGTCACCGTGTGCAAAGGGTAGCCGCTGTCTGTTTTGCCGATGGTGTGAATGTTTATTTCCGGAAAATCACGGGCAATGGCAATATAGTAATCAATGGTTTGTTGATAGGTTGCCGTTTCCTTACCATCCGATGATTCATAATGGGTCGGATAGGAGGGTTTTTCATCCTGGGTCTCGGATTCACAGGATATAAAAAGAAAAAGGGCCGCTAAAAAAAATATATACTTCAAAATACTTCGGAACTTTGGTTCGCACAAAAACATGTGCTTGGCGGCTTCAAAAATACAGAATATTATAATTTAAGATGCTATATCCATGCAGCCAAGATCGTTGGCCACAATTTTAAAGATGGGTTTGTTCTTAAAGTTGAGTACATAAGGACATCTATTTTTAAAGCCATTCCACTTTTTGTAGTCCAAGGGGTCAATCGAGGAGGTAATCATATTGATTGTGATATGTTCTTTTATATCCAATGAAATCAATTCATCAAGAAATCCCCAACCATCCATGATGGGCATGTTTATATCCAGGAAAATGACCTCGGGAATTATCTTTCCTTCTTTCAGCCTTTCTTTGATTGCCTCATGAGCCTCATGTCCATTTTGAAAAATTTGTATGTCTTCACAACTGGCAACGGACTTCAACATTTTTTTGATGCCAAATACTGTAATGGGGTCATCATCCACGATAAAAATACAACTAACTTTCTTCATTAAAATACACATTAAATGTAGTGCCTTTGTCAACTTCGCTCTGCACTGTTATACTTCCGCCCATAGCTTCAATTTGGTTCTTTACTAAATAAAGACCAAAGCCTTTGGCATCTTTTCTGTTATGGAATGTTTTGTACATCCCAAAAATTTTGTCTCTGTACTTATCCAAATCTATTCCCATACCATTGTCGGAAATGCTCAACAATACCCCTTCATTGGATTTTACGGCATTTATGGTAATTAGGAGTGTTCTGTTTGGGCTTTTATATTTGACAGCATTAGAAACAAGGTTTAATATTATGCTATCTAGGTAAGCGGGAATACAGGATACTTCAATATCCTTTTCAACATTGTTTATGATTTGGGAATCGTCCTTGTCCAATAAGGCTGAAAAATTTTCAAGTACCTTAACAATATTATTTCGTAGGTTAAGTGGCTTTTTTGTCTCCGATGTCTTGGTGTTTATATCCACTACTTGATTAAGGTTGCCCAAGGTTTCCAACAGATTGTCAGAAGCCTGGGTAAGCATATCAATAATACGTTTTCTTTCTTGTGGATCTTTTTCGGAGTTCAAGAATCCTAAAAGCATGGAGAAATTAGCGGAATGTGACCTTAAATTATGGGAAACGATATGTGCAAAACTGATAAGTTTTTGGTTTTGCATAGAGGTTATGTTGATCAAGTTGCACAGTTCCTCCTGCTTCCTTTTCATGGCGGTGATGTCCAAACTCATGCCTATGAGTCCGCAAACCTTGCCTTCCAAGTCAAAATGAGGGATTTTGGAGGTCAAGAAATGTGTGGTTTTGCCATTGAGTGTACTAACGGTCTCCTTACCAATAATTGGGGTAAGGTTTTTCATGACCTCGATATCTTCTTCTCTCGATATTTGTGCATCTTTCTCTTCATAAAGCTCAAAATCGGTCTTACCTATGAGTTCTTCAACTTTTTTACCGAGGTGGTTGCACTCACCTTTGTTTACCAATACTTTTCTGGATTCTAAGTCTTTCACATAAACGTTCAATGGAAGACTATCCACTAAGGTGGAAAGTAATTGCTGGTGTTCTTTTACCCTGGCCTCGGCTATTTCTTGATCGTGAATATCTCTGATTGTCCCGAATACTTTTATGACTTTTCCCTCTTTAACAAAAGGCTTTCCAGTTATTCGCACCCATCTTTCTTCACCATTAAAGGTGATGATCATTAATTTTGTATTGTATGATTGGTTGCTGGCAATCGCTTTGTGAAAAAGCATGGAAACCTTATTCTGACTATATCCTGGTTTAAAAAAGTTAAAGGCTTCTATAGTAGTTGGTTCAAAGCAGTCGGGAACTTGGTGTATTCGTTTTGTTTCCTTGCACCAGGTAAGCGCTTCTGTTTGCACGTTAAATTCCCACCACCCGGTTTTAGATACTTCTACCTTAGTTTCCAAAATATTGTTCAACCAGTCAACTTGTTGTTCTTTTAGAACTTCAGAGGTAATGTCGTCGGTCTGGATAATGGTTCCAATTACATTTTCTTTTTCATCGAACCAAGGTGCAAAATAGCTTTTCAAATGACGGGTACCGTCGGTGTTTTTTATTTTATGTCGAAGAGAGAACGACTTGTTTTCTTTAAGCCTTCTTTTTAAATCTGGAATTTCTGAGTATAAAGAGGAAACTCTGGTTTTGGTAGTTTCATCTTGTGGAGGCAAACCAAAAATATCGAGCCAAGAGCAGGATGCATCGAGCAAGATTCCTTTCTTACAAAGAAGGGCTGTTGCCTTGGGCAATTGTTTTAGTAAGTAAAATTGGTCAACTCTTTTAACTGCTTTCAAAACTCGGGGGGTTGTTTAAAAACGTTCTGGCTCTAAGAAATTTCTGACTAAAGTATGATTAATGAAAAATCTGTCAGATTTATTGTTGTGAAATCACCGATTAATGTTGTATTTGGTCGATTAAGCTATGTTTGACGCAAAACAGGAGCGAGAGAAATTACCTACAATCTATTTTTTGGGTTTAAATCTGTCATTTTTATTTGACCACAACCGTATCTGGAACCAATCCGGTGTAATCGCCACCATTTCTAATAACATCCCTAACTATGGAAGAACTTATGTAGGATTTACCAGAGGATGTCAATAGAAAAACAGTTTCAATTTCCGAAAGTTTTCTATTGGTATGGGCAATGGCTTTTTCAAACTCAAAATCCGCTGGATTGCGCAACCCTCTTAAAATAAAATTGGCCTCTATTTTTTTGCAAAGGTCAACTGTCATTCCTTGGTAGGTGGTCACTTTAATTTTGGGCTCATCTTTAAAAGCCTCTTCAATAAACTTCACACGTTCTTCCAGGGAGAACATATATTTTTTATCAGCGTTTATTCCAATGGCAATAACTAATTCATCGAAAAGGGTGACTCCTCTTTTTATAATATCGTAGTGTCCTAAAGTAAGTGGGTCAAAGGAACCGGGGAACAATGCGCGTCTCATGTTGTGGAATAAAGTTTTTTAAAAATACGGTTTCTATCGCAAAGCTTCAACAATGGCGCTGTCAAAAAGCTCCTCGAGCGAAATTCCTGCTGTTTTTGCCTGCTGTGGCAAAAGGCTCTCTTCGGTAAGTCCGGGGGTAGTGTTTATTTCTAGTAGATGTGGTTCATCGCCAATAAAAATAAATTCACTTCTCGTATATCCTTTTAAGCCTAAAGTTTTATAGATGTACTCTGCCAATTCCTTTACGTTGGATTCTTGCTTTTCCGATATTCTGGCTGGAGTGATTTCTTGTGATTTGCCCATATACTTAGCTTCAAAATCAAAAAAATCGTTTTCCGAGATGATTTCGGTTGCGGGCAATACAGTTATTTTATTTTGATATGTAATCACGCCAACAGAAACTTCGGTACCATCCAAAAAGGATTCGATGATGATTTGGGTGTCTTCCTTAAAGGCACTTTCTATGGCATTGCTCAAATCCTCTTTTTTGTGCACTTTGGAAACACCATAGCTACTGCCCGCTCTGTTGGCCTTCACAAAACAAGGAAGTCCAACTTTATCGACAATTGCTTTCTCATCAACAACCTGGCCCTTATTTAAATAATAAGATGTTGCGCAAGGAATCCCATAAGGTTTTAGCGCACTCAATAAATCACGTTTATTAAAAGTGAGCGCTGCTTCGTAATGATTGCATGAGGTTTGTGGAATCCCTAAAAGTTCAAAGTAGGCCTGCATTAAGCCATCTTCTCCAGGAGTTCCATGTATGGCATTGAAGACACAATCAAATTGAATTTTTTTACCATTAATACGGATAGTAAAATCAGATTTTTCAACAGGATACTTCTGATTCTCATTATCTAGATAAAACCATTTCTCTTTGGTGATGATGATTCTGTAAGAATTATATTTTTTAGCATCCAGATATTTGTAAACCACATTTCCGCTTTTAATCGAAATATTATGCTCGCTGGAATAGCCGCCCATTATGATGGCAATGTTCTTTTTCATTGACTTGTAAAATATCGCAAAGCCAAAATAAAGAAAAAAGGGTTGGCTTTCCTATATTTGTTCCGTTAAGGTGAACTACATGAAAAATTTTTTCAACTTTTTAAAAAGTAAGACTTTTTTAATCCAGCTTGGATTAGCCGCAGTTGCGGTCCTGGTTTTGGTATTTGTTGCCTTGCAATGGCTCAAGGGTACAACTAACCATGGTGAATTTGTTGAAGTACCCGATTTCTCCAAAATGTCGGTAATGGAAATGCGAAAAGCTGTGGAAGAAGCGGGGTTGCGATATCAAGTTTTGGATTCTTCCGATTTTAATCCTGAATACCCTCGATTTTCCATATTGGACCAAAATCCTCCAGCGGGAAACAAAGTAAAGACCAATCGTAAAATTTATTTTACGGTCAACCCATCAGGCTACAAAAAAGTAAGTGTTCCAGATATTGTCCAAGTAACCCAACGTAATGCCGCTTCAATGCTAAGGGCTGTTGGTTTGGAAGTGGAGCGCGTAACTTATATTGATGAGTTGGGCAAGGACATGGTCTACAATATGAAGTACAAAGGGAAGTATATAAAGCCTGGAGATAAATTGCCCAAAACCTCCAAAGTAGAGTTGATTTGCGGTAATGGAACCATTCCCGGTAGCGCTAGGGTGAAGGCAGACTCCAATTGATCATGGATACTCCGGAAAATCAAGATGAAATTTCTCAAGATGATCTCTATGAGCATCATGGTTTTATGGCCTCTAAAGGCCAAGAGCCATTGCGCGTTGATAAATTCTTGATGAATTTTATAGAAAACGCTACGCGGAACAAAATTCAACAAGCCGCCAAAAAAGGCCATATTTGGGTTAATGGTACCATTGTTAAACAAAATTACAAGGTAAAAGCTGGGGATGAGGTAAAGGTGATGTTCGAACATCCTCCTTATGAGTTTTTATTGACTCCGGAGGATATTCCTTTGGATATTGTTTATGAAGATGATGTGCTTTTGGTGGTGAACAAGCCCGCAGGTATGGTGGTTCACCCTGGCCACGGGAATTACTCAGGAACTTTGATCAATGCCCTCGTCTACCATTTTGAAAATTTACCCAATAACAGTTCGGATAGACCGGGGTTGGTACATCGAATAGATAAGGACACTTCGGGATTGTTGGTCATTGCCAAAACAGAGTCGGCAATGACCCATTTGGCACAGCAGTTTTTCGATAAGAGTAGTGAGCGGGAATATGTGGCCTTGGTTTGGGGAAATGTAGAAGAAGACGAAGGAACTGTAGAGGGGCATATCGCCCGAAACCCAAAAAATCGGCTTCAGATGATGGTATTTCCCGATGGTGACGAAGGGAAAGAAGCCGTTACCCATTACAAAGTATTGGAGCGTTTTGGATATGTTACCTTGATTTCCTGTAAGCTGGAAACAGGAAGAACCCACCAAATCAGGGTTCACATGAAATTTATAGGCCATACGCTCTTCAATGACGAACGATATGGTGGCGATAAGATTTTGAAGGGAACTACCTTCACTAAATACAAGCAATTTGTAGAGAACGCCTTTAAAGTTTTACCAAGACAGGCGCTACATGCCAAAACCCTTGGTTTTAAACATCCGATTACGGGAGAGTTTATGAGGTTTAATTCCGAACTGCCACAGGATATGGTAAATTGTATTGAAAAGTGGCGTGGTTATTCCAAACATCACGAATCATAGTTTTCATCAATCTTAAGATTGAAAACACCATTGGAATATCCTTCCAAAAAAGTAAAAACCTCGTTATTTTTACAAAAATTAGAACAAGATGAAAATTGTGATATCCCCAGCGAAGTCGCTCGATTACGATACGGCTTTGCCTACATCAAAATATAGTCAGCCCCAATTTTTGGAACAAGCGGAAAAATTGAACTCGGTTTTAAAAAAGAAAAAGCCGAAGGTGTTGTCGGAACTGATGTCCATTTCGGATAAACTTGCAGATCTGAATTGGGAGCGTAACCAACAATTTTCATTGCCTTTCACCGAAGATAATGCCAGACCGGCCATTTATGCATTTAATGGCGATGTGTATCAAGGTTTGGATGCTTACACCATCCCAGAAGACAAATTGGACCGCTTACAAGATACCTTGCGAATCCTGTCTGGTCTTTACGGTGTTTTAAGGCCTTTGGATTTGATGCAACCATACCGATTGGAAATGGGGACACAACTCAAGGTAGGTCGCAAAAAAAACCTGTACGGGTTTTGGAAGGACCAAATCACCGAATCCTTGAACAACGAACTAAAGGATGACGAATTGTTTGTTAATCTGGCCAGTAACGAATACTTCAGTGCTGTGGACGTCAAAAACCTCAAAGTTCCTGTTGTAGCTCCAGTGTTTAAGGATTGGAAAAACGACAAGCTCAAAGTCATCAGTTTTTACGCCAAAAAGGCTCGAGGTTCCATGGTGAGATACATTTTGGATACTGAAGCCGAAACATTGGACGATATCAGGAATTTTGACTACGATGGATATCTGTACAGCGAAGAACATACGGTAAAGAAAAATGAACCCGTATTCATCCGATAAAAAACTTTGGTAAAATCCGAAGTAATCTTTATGTTATCGTCGATAAAGCATGTTGTTACGATTCAAGGGCGCATGCCTTAAATTGTGATACGCTTAAATTTAACCCAGAGGTTATACATTATTCACGACCTTTGAGTGTTTGTCTATTTTTAAACTAACATAAAATACATTCATGCAGCAGCAGACTAAACGGTTAGAAGAATTTAAAAAATCGGTAACCAATAAATTCAATATCTATAACAGCCTTTTTTTGAGCTTACCCTACAAGAATGTCGAAAATGTAGGAATACTTATCCCGCTTTTGCTCGATCAGTGCGAAAAGGGACTTAAGGAGGGTAAAGAGCCACAAGAGATTTTGGAGGTGTTTTTTTCCAATTTTGTGGATATTCAAGATGAACGGGAGCGATTGGATTTTATGTTCAGAATTGTGCAATATGTGGAGCGCCAAGTGGTGCTGTACGATAGTGTGGAAGATTCTGCCTTTCCCAAACTCCAAGAATACAGTAGTTCGCTTAGCATCAAAGATTATTTTGAATTGGTGAACCGTACCAAGAATTGGGATAAGGTCTCCAAAAAACTGTCCACCTTCAGTGCGCGGATTGTTTTAACGGCACACCCAACACAGTTTTATACACCAGCTGTTCTTGATATTATTGCAGAGCTGCGTTCACTTATCGATGAGGACAGAATTCACGATATTGATGTGACCCTTCAGCAATTAGGACTCACTTCTTTGATCAATGCAAAAAAACCAACGCCTTTGGATGAGGCAAAAAATATCATCTATATTCTTCGTAACACTTATTATGATGCTGTTGGAGAATTGTATCAGTACGTAAAAAGCAATATACGGGATGACAAGTTTGAGAACTATGATCTCATGAAACTGGGATTCTGGCCAGGGGGTGACCGTGACGGAAACCCGTTTGTGACAGCGGACATTACAAAGCAAGTGGCCGATGAGTTGAGGTTGACTTTAATGAAATGTTATTACAACGAGTTAAAGGACCTAAGAAAAAAGTTGACCTTTAAAGGAATGCAAGCTGACCTCAATGAGTTGAGTGGTAAATTATACCGGGCCATGTTCGATGCCAGCGCACCTATTTCCTATGAAGGAATCATTGGGCATCTGAGTGAAGTTCGAGAAAAATTGATAGCAGATTACCATGAGTTGTACTTGGATGAATTGGACCAGTTTATAGATAAGGTCCATATCTTCAAAACCCATTTTGCTACCCTGGATATTCGCCAAGACCACAGCAAACACAAATTGGTGGTTGAAACCGTGCTCAAAAAGCAGGGAATAATCAAGGAAAGTTTAGAAGAGCTCAAGGAGAAAGAATTGGTGAAATTGTTACTTCAGGAGGATTTCAAATTAACTCCCAAAGACTTTGATGATGATATTGTAAAAGATACCATTGCCAATATTCAAAACCTGAAGGCAATCCAAGAAAGAAATGGCGAAGATGGATGCAACCGCTACATCATAAGTAACTCGGAAGATATCTTCTCCGTATTGTTTGTATTTGGATTGTTCAGATGGTGTGGTTGGGACGAGAAAGAAATCACTTTTGATATTGTCCCCTTATTCGAGACCATGAACGGTATGGAAGCATCGGAAGAAGTGATGCAAACCTTGTTCGATATTCCAAAATATAGAAAACATCTTGAGCGAAGAAGGGATATTCACACCATCATGCTCGGCTTTTCCGATGGTACTAAAGATGGTGGTTACCTAAAAGCTAATTGGTCCATACTAAAGACCAAGGAGACCCTGAGCAAAGTCTGCAAGAAAAACGGAATCAGTGCTATCTTCTTTGATGGTAGGGGAGGACCGCCTGCAAGGGGTGGAGGTAAAACCCATAGGTTCTATGCTGCCCAGACAAAGGATGTGGCCAATCATGAGATTCAGCTTACCATCCAAGGACAGACCATTACCAGTACCTACGGAACCAAGGAACAATTTATACATAACTCGGAGCAATTGCTTACTGCGGGACTCAGTAACAATCTCTTTGGAAAAGAACTCGCGATTTCAGCGTCGCAGCGTAAATTGATTGAAGAGCTTTCCGAACTCAGTTTTGATAAATACGATTCCCTCAAACAGCACGAGAAATTTATTCCATACTTGGAAAATAGGAGTACCCTAAAGTTTTACACCAAAGCCAACATTGGAAGTAGACCTGGAAAACGCGGTAACAAAAAACAATTGACCTTATCCGACCTTCGGGCCATTTCGTTTGTAGGTTCTTGGAGCCAGTTGAAGCAAAATGTTCCCGGTTACTTCGGTTTGGGTTCTGCCATTATGCAGTTGAAAGAGGAAGGAAGGTTGAACGAGGTGAAGAAACTTTATAAAGAAGTGCCGTTCTTCAAGGCATTGATGCTGAATAGTATGATGTCCTTGGCCAAATCCAACTTTAATTTGACAAGCTATATGAAGGACGACCCTGAGTTTGGTGATTTCTGGAACATTCTGCACGATGAATTTCAATTGTCCAAAAAGATGTTGTTGCAGATTTCAGGGCTCAAAATTTTAATGGAGGACGAAGCGGTTTCAAGGGAATCGGTGAAAATTAGGGAAAAGATTGTATTGCCGTTGTTGGTGATTCAGCAAAATGCCTTGTACCACATCACCCAAAATTCAGAATACAAAAAGCTTTACGAAAAGATTGTAACCCGTTCATTGTACGGAAATATCAACGCAAGTAGAAATTCAGCATAGGAATAAGGACTTTGGAGTCAAAACTTTTTAAGCATACACATCCTTACGAACCCTTTTTGTTATCCGAGGCCACTAAGTTGATTGTGGGCACCTTGCCACCACCTCGATTTACCACGGGGGAGTTAAAACCGCAAGATGTGGATTTTTGTTATGGTAGTTGCAATGGACAACTTTGGCCCATTTTGGATAGAATCTTTGACTTAGGCTTAAAGTATGAGACCACGGAAGAGGCTGTTGAACAGCGAAAGCATTTTCTGATTAAGAATAAGATTGGAGTTTGCGATATTGTACAAAGTGCCGAACGGACAAAAATAGATGCCTCGGATTTGGGTATGCAAAATGTGGTACTTCGCGATTTAGTGGGATACCTCCAAAAATACCCCAACATACAAACACTTTTGTTCACTGGAGGCAATAGTAAGAATGGTCCAGAGTATTTCTTTCGTAAACAATTAAAGGAATACGGCTTAAAACTTGAGGTCATTTCCAATGAAGTACCTAGAATCCATCAACTGAAATTGCCCTTTACTATCGGCAAAACCGAGAAGTTCAGAACGGTAAAAACTGTCTCTCTGACAGCTCCATCAGGTGCCGCAAATCGTGCAGTGGGCAGTCTTCAGACATACAAAGACCTAAAAAGTGAAAATCCTGATTTCAATACGGTCGACTTTAGAGTGATGCAGTACAAACCTTTTTTTGGAAACTAGAAGAGTCAATTGATAGTAACGATCGGTCAAATAGATAAGGGCATTGGTCAATTTTTGTAAAAATATTACGTTACATGTAATAACTTAACCAAATCCCAAAAAACGGAATCATGAAAAATTTACTTAGAATTACAATTGTAGTTTGTTCAATCGCTATGTTCACTTCTTGCAAAGTAAACCACGGAACAGTGAAAAGTAGCACGGCCCCAGGGCAGGTGAAAAAGATGACAGGAGCCAAGAGTGCCAAAGCATATGCGCCAGGACAACAAAAAAAGAAAGGCAATAACGAGTAGTTATTCAAGATACAAATATGAAAAAGCCCCATGATGTTGGGGCTTTTTTATTAGAACGCTATTGAATTTTTATTCCATGCTAGTGGATAAAACTCCATAAAACATCTTGATGCCGTAGGCCAACTGCCCAATTTTTATGTTCTCGTTCGGACTATGTTGGTTATTGTCTGGATTTACCACAGGAACGATGAAAGCAGGGATCTTTAATTCATTGATGAAAGGTGAAATAGGAACAGTGCCTCCCATGGTACGTATCTGAATTACCTCTTCACCAAAGCTTTGATTCAAGGTATGGACAATAAATTTACCGTAAGGATTGTCCAAGTCGGTACGAAAGGCATCGGTAACGCTCCCTTCTTCCACGGTTACAATTTTATCAAACTGCATACGCTCTTCTTTGGAAGGAACATGATCCAAAACTTTGTAACCTTGTTTACTGATATAATCTTTCACCAAGTTTTTAAGGCGGGTTCCATCACTTTCCACCACCAATCTCAAATCCAGTTCGGCAGTTGCACTTTCAGGGACAATGGTCCGTGCTTTGTCACCAACCCAGCCAGAGCCCAATCCGCGAATATTCAAGGAGGGGTATTGCAAGGCTTCTTGATAATAATCGCCTACTTTTTCTGCTGTTTTAAACTGTAGCTTCTCTGCTATGGCCTCGTCGCTATCTGGAACACTTTTTAAAATCGAGTCCGTGCTTTTATCAATGGAGATACCATCATAATATCCCGGAATGTTTACTCTACCTTCGGTATCTTTCATGGTGGCCAGTAATTGTGCCAATTGAAACCCAGGGTTGGGCGCATAATTACCATAATGTCCGCTATGTTGCGGTTTAATAGGGCCGTAAGTCGTCAGGGTAAGGGTAGTGATACCGCGACAACCATAAACTACAGTCGGGTTTTCCGAAGCGTGAACAGGGCCATCAACAATCATCAAAAAATCGGACTCCAATAGTTCGCGATATTGTTTTACGGCAGCAGGTAAAGGTTTACTGCTTTTTTCTTCTTCGCTATCTAAAATCACCTTCACATTGAAAGGAATCTCTTTGCCATCTTTCTTCAACAAATCCATAGCGTTCAAGAGCATCACAATAGGTGATTTATCATCCGAAGTGGATCTTCCGAACAACCGCCAATCATAATTGATGTCGTCTCCCAGTTCATCAAATGAAACGGTTTCAAATCCATCATCTTTCGGAACTTTTAAAACCACTTGGTACGGATTGGGTTGGTCCCATTTGGATGGATCAACGGATTGGCCATCAAAATGCATATAAATAAGAACGGTTGGTTTGTCCCCACTAACAGGCGTGGCGGCAAAAAACAAGGGGAGCCCCTCTGTATCCAAAACAGCAGTATTAAAACCTCTATCACCGAATTTGCGCTTCAACCACATAATATTTCGGTCAATATCAGCTGCATCCAAGGCATCGTTGGGAATGGCAATAAATTCCCGAATCTCGTTGATGGCATCGGCCACTTCAGATTTTATGGCCACATCATCCTGTGCAAAAAGGGAAAAAGTAAGGAATAGGGAAACTAGGGATAGCGTTTTCTTCATGAGACAAACCAGTATTGATTTTAAAAGCTGAAATTTAACGAATTTGCTTCACAAAGTCACTAATTCCTTCGATACCATTTTTTGTTAAATGTTTGATGAAGGCCGAACCGATGATGGCTCCCTTGGCTTTTTGAGTCGCTTGGCGAAAAGTTTCTGCGTTACTGATGCCAAATCCAACGATTTGAGGGTTTTTCAATTGCATGTTGGCAATGCGGTCAAAATAGGTTGATTGTTCCGCTCCAAAACCTTGTTTGGCTCCAGTGGTACTTGCCGAACTTACCATATAAATAAATCCTTCGGAAGTATCATCAATAGCTCTGATACGTTCTTCACTGGTTTGTGGTGTAATCAAAAAGACATTGAGTAAACCATGTTTTTTAAAGATAGCTTCGTATTCTTCTTTGTATACATCCAATGGTAGGTCGGGGAGAATTAGCCCGTCAATACCAACTTGTTCGCATTTGGCACAAAATTCCTCTACGCCATATTGAAGCACAGGGTTAAAATATCCCATCACAATAAGGGGGATGGAAACGGATTTACGAATGTCTTTTAATTGCTCAAACAGCAAGGCCGTGTTCATTCCGTTCTTTAAGGCAGCGGTGGAACTGGTCTGAATGGTAGGGCCATCGGCCAAAGGATCACTGAACGGAAGCCCTATTTCGATGAGGTCCACCCCGTTTTTTTCCAAATCTTGGATAATCTGTACCGTGTCGTCCAAATTGGGATAACCTGCTGAAAAATATATGGAAAGGATTTTTTTGTCCTCTTGTAGTTTTTGTTTGATTCTGTTCATAAATCAAGATTTGAGATGTGAGACATGAGATGTGAGACTGAAGTCTTTTATCTGATATCTGGCATCTATAATTTAAAATAATCAATATAGTTCTGTAAATCTTTATCACCGCGTCCAGATAGGTTTACTACCACTACATCATCCGGGTTGAATTTCCTGTCCTCAAAAATGGCTAATGCATGGGAGGTCTCGATAGCAGGTATAATCCCTTCCAGTTTGCAAAGCTCTAAACCTGCCTTCATGGCATCATCATCGGTTATGGAAATAAATTCTCCTCGGCCCGAAGCGTATAAATGTGCATGCATGGGACCAACACCGGGATAATCCAATCCTGCCGAAATGGAATAAGGTTCGGTAATTTGACCATCCTGGGTCTGCATCAACAGGGTCTTGCTACCGTGAATAATGCCCACTTTTCCCAAAGCTGAGGTAGCAGCACTTTCACCGGAATGAATTCCTTTTCCTGCTGCTTCCACGGCAATGATACCGACTTCTGGGTTGTCCAAATAATGATAGTAGGCACCTGCAGCATTACTTCCGCCACCAACACAGGCTACTACATAATCTGGGTTTTCACGCCCCTCTTTTTCCTGAAGCTGAGTTTTAATTTCCTCAGAGATCACCGATTGAAAACGGGCCACCATATCGGGGTATGGATGGGGTCCGACCACAGAGCCGATAATATAGTGGGTATCCACAGGATTGTTAATCCAATCGCGGATTGCCTCGTTCGTGGCATCTTTCAAGGTTTTACTGCCCGATGTGGCAGGTCTTACCTCGGCACCCAACATTTTCATGCGGGCCACGTTCGGAGCTTGACGCGCAATGTCTATTTCACCCATGTACACAATGCACTCAATTCCCATTAACGCACAAACAGTGGCAGTGGCCACCCCGTGTTGACCTGCGCCGGTTTCGGCAATGATTCTGTTTTTGCCCAATTTTTTGGCCATCAGAATTTGTCCGATGGTATTATTGACCTTGTGAGCCCCCGTATGGCATAAATCTTCCCGTTTGAGATAGATTTTTGTGTTGTATTTTTCGGATAGACGCTTGGCAAAATAAAGAGGCGTAGGTCTGCCCACATAATCCCTTAGCAATTGATGGAACTCTTCTTTGAATGAAGGCTCTTCCATGATGTTCAGATAGTTTTGCCGAAGGTCTTCGCAATTGGGATACAGCATTTCGGGAATAAAAGCTCCCCCAAAATCACCGTAATATCCCCGTTCATCTGCATGATAGCTTTTCATTGTTTTCTCGTTTTTTAGTTGCGACCGCTATTCAGCGATTCGATGAATATTTTTAAGTCTTTAATGTTTTTTAATCCAGGTGCGGTCTCAAATTTGCTGTTCACGTCGATGGCGAAACAATTTTTGGAAGCAGTACTGTTTAAAAAGGCTTTTAATTTTTCTTTGGATTCCAATCCAATACCACCGCTCAAGAAATAAGGCTTGTTGGATGGATACTTTTCCAAAACGGACCAGTCAAACGTGTAACCATTGCCACCTGGTAACTTGCCCTTGGTGTCAAAAAGGAAATAATCGCAGGCTTTTTCGTAATCTTTCAAGATATCAAAATCAAAATCATCTTTGATAGAGAATACTTTGATGATGTCTATTTTTGTCAGGTCAAGCGCAGTCGATACCTTATTTTCACGGAATTCTTTCAGATTTCTCGACTGCGCTCGAAATGACAGAAAGCTCTCTTTTAATTCCTTACAATACACTGCGGTTTCTTTTCCGTGTAATTGAACTGCATTCAATTGGTACTCTTCCACTTTTTGGATGACTTCTTCCAAAGATGCATCTACAAAAACCCCCACCTTTTTGATGGAACTTGGCAATTTGGGTATTTCTCCCGAAAAATATCGAGAAGAGGGCTCCCAAAAAATAAACCCCAAATAATCAGGTTGCAATTGAGCAACCTCTTCAAGGTTATGGTTCATACCGCACACTTTTAGATTCATAGCTCCAGTCTGTTTATGAATTCTGTCGCATTCTTTCCTGGGTTATCTGTCTTCATAAAATTTTCACCGATCAAAAACCCTTGATAGTCAAATTCCTTTAATTCCCGAATGGCCTCCACCGAGCTAATGCCACTTTCCGAAACTTTTACAAAATCATCAGGTATTTTTTTGGATAGGGATTTGCTGATTTCCAAATCCACCTCAAAGGATTTTAGGTTTCGGTTGTTCACGCCCAACATATCCAAACTGGGCATTAGGGATTTTTCGAGTTCCTCTTCATTGTGTACTTCGAGCAACACATCCAATCCAAGACTTTGGGCCAATTCGGACAAGGTTTTGATTTCTTCTTTGGACAAAATGGCGGCAATGAGCAAAATCACATCAGCACCATAGGCTTTGGCTTCCACGATTTGATATTCATCTATGATGAACTCTTTTCGCAAAATGGGAATATTTGTAGATGCCCTTGCGAGTACCAAATCATCCAAGGAACCTCCAAAGTATTTGCCATCGGTCAGCACGGACATGCCACAGACACCTGCATCAGCATAACCCTTGGCCACATCCTGCACACTCAAACTTTGGTTGATTACGGATTTGGATGGGGAACGGCGTTTGTGTTCGGCTATGATTCCCGAGTTGCTCTTTCTCAATACCTCTGCCAATGATATGGAGGTACGCTCCATCATCACTGAGGCTTCCAGTTGAGATTGGGTAATGAGCGATTTTTTTAAATCGACTTCCTTGCGTTTATCCGCTACTATTTTATCTAGTATGTTCATTCTATTTTTATCATTCCGAACTTGTCTCGGAATCTAATTTTTTATTTCTGTAGGTTTCCTGCTTTCGCAGGAATGACTTTTGCCAGGTTTGTCATTCTGAACGTAGTGAAGAATCTCAGGCAATCGCTCTACTGTGCTCGAGATGACACTAGCTTCTACTCAATTCCTGTAATTTCTTTAATGCGTTTAAACCTTTACCACTCAATAATGATTCTTTTGCTTTTTCAAATCCTTCTTTGGGTGTAATGCCTTCCACTGTGGAAATGGCAACCCCTGCATTGGCGCAGACCACATTGTTTTGGGCTTCGGTACCTTTTCCTTGCAGGATGTTCAGAAATATCTGGGCGGACTCTGCTACGTCCTCTCCACCAACAATATCTTCTTGTGAAACTTTGTGCACACCAAAATCTGCTGGCGTCAACATGACTTCGGTATTGTTGGATATGGTCTTGGTGTTACCCGTCAATGAGATTTCATCATACCCATCCAACGCATTCAATATGGTGAACCTTTTATCTGTATTCTGATAGAGATAACCATACATTCTGGCCAATTCCAGATTGTACACCCCTACCATTTGGTTTTTTGGAAATGCCGGATTCACCATAGGTCCTAACATATTGAAAAATGTTTTTACGGCTAATTCCCTTCGGATGGGGGCAACATTTTTCATGGCAGGGTGAAATAATGGCGCGTGCAGTACACAAATACCGGCTTCCTCGATGGTTTTCTTCAGAAAATCGACATCATTACTGAATTTGATGCCCAGAAATTCCATGACATTGCTGCTGCCGCATTTGGAAGAAACCCCATAGTTTCCGTGTTTGGTTACGTGGATTCCTGCACCCGCAGTTACAAAGGATGCCAAGGTGGAAATATTGAACGTGTCTTTTCCATCACCTCCCGTTCCACATAGGTCAATAGGGTCGTATTCGGCAAGGTCAATGGCCAAACATAGCTCCAATAGAGCATCACGGAAGCCTTCCAGTTCTTCAATGGTTACGCTGCGCATCATGTAAACGGTCAGGAATGCGGCAATTTGTGAAGTGTTGTAATCTCCTTTGGCAATGTTTACCAAAATCTGTTTGGCTTCTTCCTTTGGAAGTATTTCGTGATTTATTAATTTATTTAATGTCTCTTTCATTTTATTTACGTGTATTTCCTACTTTGAAGAATAGATGATACCTAAACTAGCTATCCAACCAATTCTTCAACATTTGTTTTCCTTGTGGCGTCAATACCGACTCTGGGTGAAATTGTACCGCGGTCACATCGTATTTCTTGTGTCTTAATGACATCACTTGGCCATTTTCGTCCACTGCAGTGGTTTCCAAGACTTCCGGTAAATCAGGATCTACCACCCAGGAGTGGTATCTTCCCACCTGAAGGGTCTTGGGCATGTCCTCATAAATGGGATCATCCTTGATTACGGTAATGGTGGTGTCCACTCCGTGATAGACTTCGTCGAGGTTGATCAAGGTGCCTCCAAAGACTTCTCCAATGGCCTGTAGCCCCAAACACACGCCAAAAATACGTTTAGTGGGGGCGTAGGTTTTTATAATCTCCTTTAAAAGCCCTGCTTCATCTGGAATTCCTGGTCCAGGTGATAAAACTATATATTCAAAAGGTACTACTTCGTCCAAAGTGAGCTGGTCGTTCCGTTTTACGGTAACTTCGCAATCCAAATCTTCCAGATAGTGCACCAAGTTGTAGGTGAAGCTATCGTAGTTGTCTATCATTAAAATCTTTCTTCCCATGCTTAGATTGTTTCAGCAATTTCCAGCGCTTTGGTCAATGCGCCCAATTTGTTGTAGGTTTCTTGGAGTTCGTCATCCGGGTTGGACGCAGCCACTAAACCTGCTCCCGCTTGATAGTATAGCTCATGATCCTTGCTCAAGAAGGTTCGGATCATGATAGCGTGGTTAAAGTTGCCTTCAAAATCCATAAAACCGATGGCTCCACCATAATATGATCGACTTGTTTTCTCATACTTTTCAATGAGCTGCATGGCCATATGTTTTGGTGCTCCGCTCAACGTTCCGGCAGGGAAGGTATCGGCAACCACTTTCATTGTGCTACTGTCTTTTTTCTTTTGTCCGGTTACTTTGGAAACCAAGTGGATGACGTGTGAGAAATATTGTACCTCGCGATAGGTGTCTACATTTACAGTATTACCATTGCGACTGAGGTCGTTTCGAGCTAGGTCTACTAGCATTACATGTTCGCTGTTTTCTTTTTCGTCCTGTGCCAGTTTTTTTGCCAGTTCGGCATCCTTTTCATCGTTGCCTGTACGTTTGTAGGTTCCAGCGATGGGATGAATCTCAGCCTTTCCATCTTTTACAATGAGCTGTGCTTCGGGAGAGCTTCCGAATATTTTAAAATCACCGTAATCAAAATAGAAGAGGTAGGGGGAGGGGTTAATGGAACGAAGTGCTCGATATACATTGAATTCATCTCCCTTGAACTTTTGTTTGAACCTTCTGGAGAGTACCAATTGGAAAACATCACCTCGCTGACAATGCTTTTTGGCTAGCTCAACTTGTGCTTTGTAGTCTTCATCTTTAAGGTTTGATTCTGGTTCCCCTTCTTTATTAAAGTTATAGGATGAAAAAGTGCGGACACTGAAAAGCTGTTCAATTTCATCTACATTACTTTCGGTATCATAACAATGTGCGAACAAATAGGCCTCGTTCTTAAAGTGATTGATGGCAATGATGTTCTTGTATACCGCATAATAAATATCGGGAATGTCCACCGAATTTTCTTTTTTGGAAATTACAACGTCTTCAAAATAACGAACTGCATCGTATGCCATGTAGCCGAACAGTCCATTGTTGATAAACTTGAAGTTATTGTGGGCAATTGTAAATTGCTTGCTAAATTTATGGATGACCTTGGTAATATCAGTTTCTGGGGTGATTTTGGCAACTTCTTTTGTACCGTCGGGAAATTCTTGAGTAATGGTTTCATTCTCCACCTTTATAGATGCAATGGGGTTGCAGCAGATGTACGAAAAACTATTATCGTTGGCGTGGTAATCGCTACTTTCCAAAAGGATACTGTTCGGGAATTTGTCCCGAATTTTTAAGTAAACGCTCACGGGTGTAATGGTATCCGCAAGGATTTTTTTGTAATGTGTCTGTAATTCGTATTTCATAGTAGTCCTTAAAAAGAAAAAGGCTTGTCGTGATGACAAGCCTTTTATATGGTTATAATGGGGACTTAGCTCACGACGTTTTTCGTAAGTTATTCCACCACCAGTTATTTATTGTTCCGTTAATCATTGCATCAAATATAGGGAGGAATTTTTAACGGGACAACATTGTTTTGTTTAAAATAAAAAATCCCGTCCAAGAATTTCTCAGACGGGATTTTCACACACTAAATAGGTGTTGATTACATCTGTAGATCAACTACCAAATCAAATTCATCGTAGATTAATTTATCCTTGGCGGTACCAATGATTCCTGATCCATATTTTACGTCGTACTTGGTTCTATCAACTTTCACTGTGGCAGTTGCTTTATCTCCATAAACGGAAACGTCAAAAGTTACAGGTTCGGTGGTTCCTTTTATAGTAAGGTCACCTTGCACTTCGTAAGAATTTTTCCCTGAAGATTTCACTTTAGTGAAGTTCAGTGTAGCCGTTGGGTAATTGGCAGTACCGAAAAAGTCATCGGATTTAAGGTGTCCATCCAATTGACCTTTATAGTCACCTTCCAAATCAGTTGTGTTGATGCTTGTCATATCCACAACAAAGCTTCCACCTACCAATTTTTCACCGTCAAATTCCAAAGCTCCAGATTTTAGGCTAATGGTTCCAGTATGGGAACCACCAACTTTATAACCTTTCCAAGTTACTTGGCTTTCAGAAGTTTTTACTTCTTTGGTTTCTTTTACAATCGGATTTGCTACTACAGAAGCACCAAAAAGGGTGATCAAGGCTAAACTCAAAATTGTCTTTTTCATAATTGTTTTAAATTTCTGTTTTTAATTGTTAAGGTTCTAGATTTATATAAGTGTAAATAATTCTTCTTTCGATTTTCTGACTTTGGCCAAATGTTGTGTCTCATCTTCTTCGGAACGGTAACCAACGGCCAAAACAACAGCAGCATTTAGGTCTTTGCCATTAAGACCTAGAATTTCATTGTACTTGTCAGATTCAAATCCTTCCATGGGGCAGGTGTCAATTTTCAATTCTGCTGCGGCTTGCATCAAATTTCCAAAAGCAATGTATGCCTGTCTAGTGGTCCAATTGCTTTTGCTTTCTTTAGGGAGGTCGATAAGTTTCGACTTCATAAAGTCAGAGTATCCTTTAAGACCATCCAAAGGAATGTTTCTGGTTGCACTCACATTGCTCAAATAATCATCTACCAATTCTTCTCCAAAATCAGTGGCGTTGGCAAATACGATAATGTGTGATGCATCGGTAATTTGAGACTGACCCCATGATGCAGGTTTCAACTGCTCTTTAACTTCTTGGTCAGAAACCACAATTACGTGATAAGGTTGGAGTCCGTAAGAAGAGGCACTCAGGCGTGTAGCTTCCAAAAGGGTTTCCAAATCTTCTTCTGATATTTTCTTGCTTGAATCAAATTTTTTGGTGGCGTAGCGCCATGTTCTATTTTCAATGACTGTGCTCATGCTATATTTAAAATTTATCTAATAAATAGTTTAATTGTTCTAAATCTTCTTTTTTAAAATTTTGATAGATGACCTTGTGAGCGTTTTCCAATGATTCATCCATTTGTTTCAAAGCCTTGAGACCTGAATCAGTGATTACTATCTCTACTTTTCTTCTATTAGATGGACAAACGGTTCTGTTCACGAAACCTTTGGCCAAAAGTTTGTCCACCAATCGTGTTGTGTTGCTCATTTTGGTCACCATACGCTCGTTAAGAGTTGAAAGGTTTGCGGGTTTACCTTGCTGGCCTCTTAAAATTCGCAATACATTGAATTGTTGTAAAGAGACCTCAAATGGTTTCAGGGCCCCGTACATAATTTCATTGATTTTATTATGTACCAATTCCATGTGAATTAGAGTCCTGGGTTCCAAAGGAATTTTTTTTGAGGTTTTTATTATCTCTTCAACATTCATGTATAAACAATATTTGTATATACAAATGTATGATGATCTTTGGTGCTTTACCAAATATTTGATCGATAAATTTTTGTTAAAGACTGGAAAAGTGAATTATGAGTGTTATTTTAGCGCCTGTAAATCAATGATAATGAATAAGTTATTAATTTTTGGATTTGTAATTACTATTTTCTTTAGCTGTTCCGAAAAGAAGAAGGAAGATAAAGAGTTGGCGGAAACCGCTGATCAAGAGGTGATTGCGAAAGAGAATAACACAACAACGGATGTAAAGTTTCCTATTTATGATTTTGACGGCCTTGAACCGATGCTCCACAAAGACGATGGCAAAACCTATATTATTAACTTTTGGGCCACTTGGTGTAAGCCATGTATTGAAGAGATGCCTTATTTTGAGAGAGTTTATGCCGAACAAAAAGATAATAATGTGGAGGTGATATTGGTGAGCTTGGATATGCCCAATATGTGGAAAACACAATTGGAACCTTATGTTGAAAACAAAGAAATACAATCCAAAGTGGTTATTCTCGACGACCCCAAGCAAAACGATTGGATATCCAAGGTGTCCGAAAAGTGGGGTGGAGCTATTCCTGCTACTTTAATATACAATAAGGACAATCGAACTTTTTACGAACGCGGTTTCACGTACGAGGAGCTGAACAAAGAGTTAAATAAATTCATAAAATAGCCAACTATGAAAAAACAAAGATTTTAGGATGGTCAGCTTTGCTATTGATTTTTGTGGCAGCTTTCGCCATGGGTTTCACAGCGGCTACCGAACATAATTTGGAAGATGGTTACGAAGTTGGTGATGTAGCTGCCGATTTCTCGTTGAAGAATGTGGATGGAACCATGGTCTCATTATCAGATTTTGATAGTGCCAAAGGCTTTTTGGTCATTTTTACCTGCAATACCTGCCCGTATGCGCAAGCGTATGAGGATAGAATAATTGCCTTGGATGCCAATTACAAACAACAAGGCGTGCCCATAATCGCCATCAACCCGAATGACCCAAGTGCTAAACCCGGAGATAGTTTTGCAAAAATGAAAGAGCGCGCAATTAATAAAGGTTTTTCTTTTCCTTATTTGATTGATGAAGGTCAAAATATATATCCACAATACGGCGCTACGCGAACACCCCAAGTTTTCTTATTGGAAAAAACTGCAAAGGGAAATGTGGTAAAGTATATAGGAGCCATCGATGATAATTACCAAGATGCATCACAAGTAGATGAAAAATTTGTGGAGAATGCCGTGGACGCCATGTTGGCCGGAAACGAAATCAATCCGAAGACCACAAAAGCAATTGGATGTGGTATAAAATAGCCAGCAACAAAAATAAAACAACTAGAAATCCGGAGTAATGCTCCGGATTTTTATTTTTGCAGAACTTAAATTGAAAAAAATGGCAGATTTATCACAAGAAGAATGGGAGGAACAAATGAAGAATGACGACAACGCTTTTATGTTGGATGTTCGTACCCCCCAAGAATTTGAGGAAGGATATATTCCTGGAGCAGTGAACATTGATATTTATTTGGGACAAGGCTTTCTGGAAGAACTTGGAAAATTGGACAAGTCTAAGAATTACTATGTCTATTGTAGGTCTGGAGCCCGCAGCGGCCAAGCCTGTGCCATTATGAACAGTATAGGAATAGAAAATGCATATAACTTGGAGGGCGGCTTTATGAACTGGGAAGGCGAGCGGACAGAGTAGACCTCCATTTATCCCAAATCAATGCGAGAAGACCTACTTTATTTTATTTGGAAGCACAACAAGCTTCCAACCAAACAGCTATGTACTAGCAGCAACAAGACCGTTTTGGTCAAGGCGACAGGAATCCAAAACAGGGTCGCGGGCCCCGATTTTTTTAACGCAAAAGTTGAAATCGATGGTCAACTGTGGGCCGGTAATGTGGAAATGCACCTAAAATCTTCGGATTGGTACGTACATCATCACGAAACAGATGAAAATTACAACAATGTCATTCTCCATGTAGTTTGGGAGGATGACATTGCTGTTTTTAGAAAAGATGGTTCGCAAATTCCGACTTTGGAGGTGAAGCATTATGTTTCCGATGAACTTTTGAGCCGTTATCGAAATCTGTTGGAAAACTCCCGTCCTTCTTTCATTAATTGTGAAAAGAATTTAAAGGAACTGGATTCCTTTTTAGTTGAAAACTGGTTGCATCGATTATACATTGAGCGGTTGGAACATAAATCCAAATTAATCATGGATTTATTGGAAACATCCAAAAATGATTGGGAAGCAGTTCTTTTTAAATTGTTGGCCAAGAATTTTGGTTCAAAGGTCAATGGGCCATACTTTTTGGAACGGGCCAAGCAATTGGATTTTACGATTGTCCGCAAAACCAGTAACGAACCACTTCAATTGGAAGCTTTGCTTTTTGGTCATTTCGGCCTTTTGAATGTTTCCGATTGTATGGATACCTATTATTTACAACTCAAAAAAGAGTATGGATACCTGACCCAAAAGTTTGGGCTGACCGAGGGTCTGTCGAAACCTGATTTTTTCGGATTAAGGCCTCCAAATTTCCCAACCATCAGGATTTCTCAATTAGTTAATCTGTACCTAAGTAATCACAATATTTTTTCCAAATTGATGGATTTGAACAAGCTTGAGGATATTTACCAAGTTTTTGAAGTTTGTGCAGGATGGTATTGGGAGGATCACTACACTTTTGGTAAGATTTCTAAAAATGGGGTAAAAAAATTATCCAAGAAATTTATCGACCTAGTAATCATCAATACCTTGGTGCCCCTCAGGTTTTGCTATGCAAAGCATGTAGGGAAGGATTGGAACGAGGAGTTGATTGCATTGGTTTCACAAATAGGGAAAGAAGAGAATTCCATCATCAAAAACTTTAAGGAAATCGGGTCAAAAACCCAAAATGCGCTAGAAAGTCAGGCGAAATTGGAGCTCTACAATAATTATTGTTCTAAAAATAAATGCATGCAATGCACAATCGGCACGCAATTATTGAATAGAAATACATAATTTTAACCATGTCTTTATTTTATAATACCCTTTACTACTTTCAAAAAAGAGGCTTCGAGGTGTGTAGGCGGATAGCTGAAAGACTTGGTATCAGAGCTCGTGTTGTACGTACCAGTTTCATTTATTTGACCTTTGTGACCTTGGGCTTTGGATTTGCACTTTACCTTTTCATTGCATTCTGGCTTCGGATTAAAGACTTGATTTACACAAAAAGAACCTCGGTATTTGACCTCTGATCATGATTAGATTGATGCGTTCCAAAATAGTATTGGCTCTTTCCCTAATGGTGGTGGTGCTGTTGTTTGGGGTGGTCGGCTATAAAATGCTATCTGATTTTACATGGATCGAGGCTATTTACATGACCATTATTACCGTTACCACTGTAGGCTTTTCGGAAGTAAGGCCCTTGGATGCCAATGCAAAGATTTTTACCGTATTTTTAATCGTCACCAGTGTTTTTATATTCGGTTTTGCCATTTCCGTGGTTTCGGAATATATTTTAGGAAGAAATTCACTGGAAGTACTAAAAAAGAAAAAAGTGAAAAAACAAATAGACAGTCTATCAAACCATGTTGTGGTCTGTGGTTTTGGTAGAAATGGTATGCAAGCCGCTGAAAAATTGATAGCCTATAAAAAACCTTTTGTGGTAATAGAAAGGGATAAGGAGATTATTGAGCGATATGAAGAGGATGTTTTGTTTATAGAAGGGGATGCTAATGAGGATGAGGTACTGCGCCAAGCTGGAATTGATCGGGCCCAATATTTGATCACTGCCGTGCCAGATGATGCCGCCAACTTATTTATTGTGCTTTCCGCAAGGCAACTCAACAAAAACTTATTCATTATAAGTAGGGCTTCACAAATTACCTCTGTAAAAAAGTTGGAATTCGCTGGGGCAAATAAGGTAATAATGCCCGATAAAATTGGTGGCGACCATATGGCTTCCTTAGTGGTGATGCCAGATTTGATTACCTTCTTGGATCAGCTCTCGATAGAAGGGGAGCATACCACGAACTTGGAAGAAGTCAGCATAGAGGACTTCACTGATCAGATGGATTGTAATTCCTTGCGCGATTTGGATTTAAGAAGAAAAACAGGCTGCACCATAATAGGTTACATAGACCCCAATGGAAAGTATATCATCAATCCTGAGGCCGACATGGTGCTGCAGCCCAATAGTAAGGTGATTGTTTTGGGTAGGCCCGAGCAGATTCGTAAGCTCAATCAAATGTTTCAGATAGGCTAGTTTAACACCCTTTAATTTTTTTGCGAGGAAATTTTTTAGGATATTGGGGCCTTTACAAAAAACTAACATAACCAAAACAATATGATGAAGTATAGACTTCTTTCTTTATTTAGTTTAATGTTGCCAGCACTTTCTTTCGCTCAGGAAAGTACATCAGAAAAAATTGATGCAGTTTTTTCCAAATATACAAGCTGGTTTGTTGATGCCATTTTCTACGAAATTCCATTTTCAGATACATTCCAACTTCCTTGGGTTTTAATCGTCTTGGTAGGAGGTGCATTGTACTTTACCATTTATTTTAAGTTGATCAACATTACTGGCTTTTGGACTGCGATAAAGGTGGTTCAAGGGAAGTATGAAGATATTGAAAAGCATGGAGTGGACCATTTATATGGCGATACGGCAGAGGAACATGATTTGCCGGATACCATTAGGGATGAATCTGCCCATGGGGAGGTTTCCCACTTTCAAGCACTTACGGCTGCTCTTTCAGCAACCGTGGGGTTGGGGAATATTGCCGGTGTTGCTGTGGCCCTGTCCATTGGTGGTCCGGGAGCAACCTTTTGGATGATTTTGGCCGGACTTTTGGGGATGGCCTCAAAGTTTGCGGAATGTACCTTGGGTGTAAAATATAGGGATGTTGGTGAAGATGGAACTGTATATGGTGGTCCGATGTACTACCTCACCAAAGGTTTGAAAGAAAAAAATGCCAAAGGATTGGGAAAAATACTAGCCGTATTGTTCGCGATTTTTGTTATTGGCGGTTCTTTTGGCGGAGGAAACATGTTCCAAGCCAACCAGGCAGCCGCCCAGTTTGTAGATTTGTTCAACCTTGAAAATGACAATGCAGGATTGTATTTCGGTATTATCATGGCCGTATTGGTAGCCATCGTAATTATTGGAGGAATCAAAAGAATTGCTTCCGTAACAGAAAAAATTGTCCCTTTTATGGCGGGTGTTTATGTTTTGGCCGCCTTAATTATTTTGGGAGCAAATTTCTCTTCCATTGATGATGCTTTCGGATTGATTTTTGAAGGAGCCTTTTCCGGACTTGGAATTGCAGGTGGACTTATTGGTGTAATGATTCAGGGTATTCGTAGGGGAGCTTTCTCTAATGAAGCTGGTGTAGGTTCGGCAGCCATTGCTCACTCTGCGGTGCGTACCAAGTATCCTGCGAGTGAAGGTATTGTTGCTCTCTTGGAGCCTTTTGTGGATACCGTTGTAATCTGTACCATGACCGCTTTGGTAATCATTATTACCAACTACGAGGCAGGTTTCTTGCAGTACGGTACGGAAATTACAGAAGGAGTGGAGATTACCGCAACAGCTTTTGATACGGTAATTCCTCATTTCTCCATAGTATTGACAGTCGCAGTTATATTGTTCGCTTTTTCTACTATGATTTCTTGGTCTTACTACGGAATGCAGGGCTGGATGTATCTTTTTGGAAAAAGTAAAACAAGTGACCTTGCTTATAAAATATTGTTCTTGATCTTTGTTGTGGTAGGAGCTTCCATAAGTCTTGGTTCTGTGATTGACTTCTCAGACGCCATGATTTTTGCCATGGTTGTCCCCAATATTATAGGGGTAATACTGCTCACCCCAGTGGTTAGAAAAGAATTGAACAAATACATGAACGCCATCAACAAAAAGGAGGATGCATTGGAAGACGGTGCAGAAGACTTGGTGGATAAATTGTAAAAGTCAATATCTTGATGAAATTAAAATCCCACTTCAGGTTCAATAAACAAGAACGGAGTGGGATTTTCTTTTTCTTATTAATGGTGATTGTACTACAAGGTGTGTATTACTATGTCAAAGCCAATCCATCCCAAAAAGAAACCAGTTTTGTTCTCAATACTCGGGAGCAGGATAGGATTGATAGTTTAAGAATTTACCAGGCCAAAGCATCGATAAAAATATATCCTTTCAACCCAAATTACATTACAGATTATAAAGGATATACTTTGGGATTGTCCACTTCTGAGTTGGATAGATTGTTTGCTTATAGAGCACAGGGCAGGTTTGTAAATTCGGTCGAGGAGTTCCAAACGGTTACCCAGATATCGGATTCTTTACTCAATGAAATCTCGTCATATTTTGAATTTCCAGATTGGGTTGGGAAAAATCAATCATCAAAAAAGAAAATATCCTTTGTGAAGAAGGAAAAGGGGACAAAAGACCTTAACTCGGCCACCGCCGAAGATTTGATGGAAGTATACGGTATCGGAGAAACACTTTCCGAAAGAATCGTGAAGTTTAGAGATAGGCTGGGTGGTTTCTTGGTGAACGAACAACTTTATGATGTTTATGGGTTAAAACCTGAAGTAGCCGAAAAGGCATTGCTCAAATTTCAGGTGATCAAAGTTCCCACCTTGGATAAAATCAATATTAATAAGGCCGGTATTGAAGAGCTATCCCAATTGATTTATATAAACAAGTCGTTGGCTTCCAATATTATTGATTACAGAGATAAGAATGGTTCATTTGCATCATTTCAAGAATTGAGCAATGTGGATGCATTTCCAACAGAAAAACTCGACAGAATAGCTTTATATTTGTCGTTATAAAATAGGTGCTATGAACAATGTTTACTTCACGGAAGAGCATAACTTATTCCGCGAAAGTTTAAAAGATTTTTTGCAAAAGGAAGTCGTTCCCCATATTGATAAATGGGAAGAATCGGGTAAGATAGATGCGTTTATTTGGAGGAAGTTCGGTGAGATGGGTTATTTTGGGCTAATGACCCCGGAGGAGTATTCCGGTTTGGCTCTGGACCTTTTCTATACGGTGATTTTTCTGGAAGAATTGCAAAAGATCAATTCAGGTGGTTTTGCGGCTGCCATGTGGGCGCATCAGTACTTGGCAATGACTTATTTAAACAAGTTGGCCAACGACGACCAAAAGCGAGCTTATCTGGAGCCAAGTGTACTAGGGGATAAGATTGGTTGCTTGGGAGTATCGGAACCATTTGGTGGCAGTGATGTTGCCGCTATGCGAACCACAGCAGAAAAGAAAGGTGATGTTTATATTGTGAATGGTTCCAAAACTTTTATTACCAATGGGGTTTATGGGGACTATATCATATTGGCAGCAAAAACCGATAAAAATGCCGGTCATAAAGGAATCAGCATGTTTGTAATGGATATAAAGGCCAATGGTGTATCTGCAAGTAAATTAAACAAATTGGGTTGGCGTGCTTCCGATACTGCAGAACTGGCCTTTGATAATGTTGAAATCCCGGCGGCCAATTTATTGGGAGTAGAAAACGAAGGCTTTGCTTATATAATGGAAGCATTTTCTTTGGAACGTTTGGTAATGGGTATAAATGCCCATGCAAGAGCGGAGTTTGCATTGGACTATGCATTGCAATACATGTCGGAACGTGAGGCGTTTGGCAGGAGCATAGATCAATTTCAAGCGTTGCGCCATAGATTGGTAGACCTTTATTCGGATATGTTGTTGTGCAAGCAATTTAATTATGCTACCGTTGCGCAAATGGACAAAGGGGCTTATGTGGTCAAGGAAGCAACTATTTCCAAACTTAAATCCACAAAAATGGCGGATGAAGTAATCTACAATTGTCTTCAGTTTTTGGGTGGATATGGTTATATCGAAGATTATCCAATGGCAAGAATGAGCAGGGATAGTAGGTTGGGGCCAATCGGTGGTGGCACATCGGAAATTTTAAAGGAAATTCTGGCCAAGATTATTGTGGATAAAAAGGAATACAAAAAGCCGAATACATAGATAATCATTAAAAAAATAAAATATTTCTTTAACGGTTGAAGATCATTCGTATATTTGCACACCAAAAATTCTAAAAGAAAGGAGGTTGTAGCCCATGTTAATTATACCAGTAAAAGAAGGAGAAAACATCGATAGAGCTTTAAAGCGTTTCAAACGTAAGTTCGACAGAACAGGTACCATGCGTCAGTTAAGAACAAGACAGCAGTTTACTAAACCTTCTGTAGAGCGTAGAGCGCAAATTCAAAAAGCACAATACATTCAAGGCCTAAGAGACCAAGAAGAAGTATAGGGCTATCGCTTTAACAAAATATATCAATCCCGTTCCAATATTGGAACGGGATTTTTCGTTTTAGATATTGACTAATCTTAATTGCTACCTTTGATATATGTCCGTATCAGCTTTTATATCATATTTAAGGTTGGAGAAAAATTATTCCCAACATACCATTAAGGCATATGAGAGTGACATTGAGAACTTTGCTGACTTTTGCAAACAAGATTATGGGGAGCGAAACCTGGAAAAGGTTTCTTATCCATTAATAAGAAATTGGATCGTTGCCTTATCCGACCAAGGAGTTTCCAACAGAACCATCAATAGAAAAATATCTTCCCTTCAGGCTTATTATAGATTTTTGTTGAAGGTGGGTGATATAACTATTTCACCCTTGGTTAAGCACAGGGCGCTCAAAACCAGTAAAAAGATAGAGGTTCCTTTTTCGGAAACTGAGATGGAAGCCATTTTGTCCGAAATCCCTTTTGCTAATGATTTTGAAGGTGAACGGGATATACTTATCATTGAATTATTGTATACCACGGGGATGCGAAGGGCTGAGCTGGTAAATTTAAAATTATCGGATGTGGACTTATCGGGACAAGTCCTGAAGGTATTGGGAAAAAGAAACAAAGAACGTATTCTTCCCTTGTTACCATCTGCCATGGAACAGATTAATAAGTATTTGATCAAACGTTCTGAACTTAAAAATGTATTGGATTCCTCTTATCTATTATTAACAAAAGATGGTCTTAAAATTTATGAAACACTTGTTTATCGAACTATAAATAAGTATTTTAGTTTGGTGTCCCCCAAGGTGAAAAAGAGCCCGCATATACTCAGGCACACCTTTGCAACGCACTTGCTCAACCAGGGGGCGGATTTAAATTCCGTAAAGGAATTGTTGGGTCATTCCAGTTTGGCATCCACACAAGTGTACACACATAATAGCATTGCCGAACTGAAAAAAGTACATCAAAAGGCCCACCCAAGAAACAAGAAATAAAATTCTTGTATTGTTTAACTTCACTGTCACGGACAGTACTAAAAACTTCGTCTTATGAAAGTAAACGCACAATCGGTAAATTTTACAGCTGATGGTAAACTCATCGACTTTGTCCAAAAACGAATGGATAAGTTGGAATTGTTCTACGACAAGGTAATTGAATCGGATGTATATTTAAAAGTTGAAAACACCAGTGCTAAAGAAAATAAGATAGTAGAAATCATGGTGTTTGTGCCTAGGGATAAAATCATGGTGAAAAAACAATGTAAGACTTTTGAGGAGGCTGTGGATTCGGCCTGTAGTTCATTGGAAAGACAGTTGGTAAAAAAGAAGGAAAAGCAGAGGGCAAAAGCTTGATGAAAATTTTTCAAAATTTATTTTGAATTAAAATATAAATATATACATTTGCAGTCCGTTAGAAATAGCGGGCTTTTTTAGTGAATAAAAAGCGGTGAAATGCCGATATAGCTCAGCTGGCTAGAGCAGCTGATTTGTAATCAGCAGGTCGTGGGTTCGAGTCCCTCTATCGGCTCGTAAGTTACTGAAAATTAAGGCGGGGGGATACTCAAGCGGCCAACGAGGACAGACTGTAAATCTGTTGGTTTTTACCTTCGCAGGTTCGAATCCTGCTCCCCCCACAAAAGTTGTTCAGCGGAACAACTGGGAAGAAGGTTTTTTTGAAATATTGGAATCTTTGGATGAAAGTCCTGAAAAAAAT